>JGI20225J20221_1000159_pt2 | contig 186990 bp, 172 predicted proteins | sample BioMet4_FD_20221 | JGI IMG/M metagenome (IMG submission 20221) | reverse complement strand
TCGCAAACACATTGCGGCTGGAGCTCGTAAGTCTCACCCCGATGCCCGGCGCGGCTGCGGCGTTTATCGGCGCACTGGCAGCGGGTCTTCTGGCCTCACTGATAAAAAAGTATTTAGGCTACCCGCGGATCTCCCTCACGGTGCCGTCGATAGTTATCATGGTTCCCGGGTTATATATGTACCGCGCAGTTTACAACATAGGAATGACATCGATCACAACAGGGGCTTACTGGTTCACCAGCGCCATGCTGATCGTTATTGCCCTTCCGCTCGGCCTGGTATTCGCCCGCATTTTCACAGATGCGAGATTCAGGCACTGATGTCATTTCTATACTATGACTCACTTATATCTATATCAAATTTCGACTTCCAGTTTCTCAGCAATCTTACGCTGCTTGCACTGCGGTAATAAACATCTCGCTATACATGATAAGCCTCATGACGTAATCAGTATAATTAATTACTGTAATTGCAATACATATATTCATCAATTCAAACTTTTCCGCTGCATATCGTATATGCACATTCTTATTCCGCTCATGTTGAATAAATGCTTCAGCGATTCAAGGAATTCTTCCGGCTGTTTTCCACGCAGTGTCGTCACTATCCCGCCTGCAATGAAGGACATAAGCAGAAATATATCATCCGTTTCATCATTAACCTTGATATAAGCCGACCATATCTCAATCAGTTTTTTTATGACTATCCCATTCAAGGCGGTTGCGTGATCAGAAAGCAGTAAACTGATCCTATGAAGACGTTCCGCGCTTATTCCCGAAAAGACATCTTCAAAATGAATATCTGCATCCATGTTCGCATAGAGAAGGGCCTTACCGACTTCTTTCAGCAGTACCCCGTCAATGGCAGTATATGCAAGATCTTCTATGCAGGCAAAATGATAGTAGAAAGTATTCTTATTGACCCTGGAACGTATTACTATTTCTTTTACATTCATCTTTTCGAAATAAGTCTCCTGCAGATATTCCCAGAATGCATCTATGATACGATTTTTTGCCTGAGCCTGATCATCTTTATATTTTGGACGTGACATATTACTTCACCTCTGTCTTTTATTAGTCACTTTTTCAGAAGTGGCCATTTATTAGCCAACAGTCTAATTATATAATAATATATGAAAAACAAAAAACAATACAGCTTTATGTTTGGAAGGAGACTGACAATGAAGAAATCTGCATTAAATATTTGGTGCGACAGGCTGTGGCTATATTTCATCTATCTTTCCGGTATCGTTATGTTGAATATTCTGATCGTCGGATGGAACGATATGTTAACTGCACAAAAGATTACATGTATGCTGGCCATTCTAATACCAGTTCATGTCTTTGAAGAGAATACTTTCCCCGGAGGATTCTTTTACCAGAATAATCTCGGGATCGGATCTAAGGATCCGATGGTATATCCGCAAAACAGACTGACCAATATGATAACCAATATGGGAGCAGAAATTACATTTATAGTTTTAATGATCTTAACGCCAACGATTCCTTACGCAGCTGTTACAGTGGCTATTGCCTTTGGCATTTTAGAGACATTCAATCACAGCCGTCAGGGAGTAATGATGTACAGGCGCTACCACGACCGGGGGAAGGCCACACTGTATGCTCCAGGTGCCATGTCATGCTGGCTTGGACTGCTTGAACTTTCCGTTTACGGATGGTCTTGGATCGCTTCACAACCGGCCATGGTTAGCGACATACTTTCCGGAATTGGCATAACCATTGGGATCGCGGTCTGCTTCATTATGATTCCATTAGCCATCAATACGCATATAAAAAGCGCGAATTTTGCTTTCACACGTAAAGGATATTACGAGAAATATAATTGAGGAACAAATGATAAAAAATCATGTATATCATTGTAAAAAAACGTAATTGCTGCATTCACATTTTTATTATGAATAATATGATTATTTTCTTGTTCTTTACACATCTATTCATGTGATCCAAGTCAGCAAGCTCATCGATTTTTCGTTGAACTTCCAATAAAAACCAACCTCCCGAGCTCTTACGTCTGCAGGAAGCTGCCTTATAAAATTGTGGTGCTCAGACTCGGAATTGAACCAGGAGCACGGGGATTTTCAGGCCATATGCTTCGATGGCCGCAGCCATTGTAATCCCTTGCATACAGACTTTTGTAATTTGGCTTTACCCTATTTCACACACTATTAAAGTATTGTATCGTTTCATGAAATGAGAAAAGCCCCCTATCGGGGCTTTCCCCAAAATATTATATTTATTGATCAAATTATGGAGTCATGATTTACTTTGAGTTCCGACAATTTATTTCCAGTCTTGGTCCGTATTCGATATAATCGTCAATGTAGTTCATTAGTTCTTTATACTCAAGCCTCGGATATACACCGCTGTATATCCATCGACATGACATTGCCTATTTCTTTTTCATCTTTTCCGCCAAAGCTGTCGTACGCTCTTTGAAATCATCGAGTTCTGTGACTATCCCCATGAACGAGCTGATCATATCGAGGGAGCCCCTCAAAGATATTGTATCGCCTTGCTGCACTGTTCTCTTTGTAAAGCGCATCGCCATCTGCGGTCCTTCCGCGATTTTCTTCATATATTCATCCGTAAAAGTATCGAGTTCGGCATCCGGCACCGCATATGTTACCAGGCCCATATCGGCAGCTTCGTTGCCTTTTACAGTCTTTCTCGTAAGGAACATATCCAGGGCCTTATCTTTGCCAATGATTTTCGGAAGGAAATATGCGCCTCCGTCTCCCGGTACGATCCCTACGTTCAGATAGCTTTCGGCCATCTTTGCGCTTTCGCCCGCTATGCGTATATCGCACATGAGTGCCATGTCGAGTCCAGCCCCGATCGCAGCCCCATTGATTTTTGCAACTACAGGCTTATCTATTTCTTCAAGTATAAGCGGCACGCGCTGTATGAGTTTCCATAGCGAATTTTTCCTTGCGAGTGCAGTCGATGTTATATCATGACTGCTCTCATAGAATCCTTTTCCTGCGGCCATCGCCTTGACATCGCCGCCGGCGCAGAATGCACGTCCTGCTCCTGTCAGCAAAGCGGCATATACTTCGTCGTTGTCTCTGACATCTTCCAGAGCATCGATCCAAAGGCCGATCATTTCTTCACTGAAGGCATTGAGATTATCAGGCCTGTTGAGTGTTATATATGCTATATGATTTTTGATTTCGTAATTAAGATCTGCCATTGTTGTTTCCTCCTGTATAGATTGTTGTCGTTATGTTATTTCCCTGAATATGCCGGTTTGCGTTTTTCCTTCACCGCACTTACACCTTCGCTTTTATCGTCTGAAGCACATGCCAGCGCATGCAAGTAAGATTCCATCATCAGGCCGTCGTGAAGCGGCATGTTCAGTGAATGACCAACGGCATCCTTGGCATACTGGATGGCAAGAGGTGATTTATCCGCCAGTTTTTCAGCAATAACATACGCTGCCTTTCCCAGCTCAGCCTGTGGCACTACATCGGTGACTAGTCCCCATTCAAGAGCTTGATCCGCACCTATCCTGTCACCCGTCAGGACCATATGCATTGCCCGCCCCTGACCGATCATTCGCGGCAGCCTCTGCGTTCCGCCGTTTCCCGGGATGATGCCCAGATTTATCTCAGCAGCGGCAAATTTCGCATTATCCGAGGCAATACGGATATCGCAGGCCAGGATCAGTTCCAGCCCCGCGCCCAGGCAATAACCGTTGACTGCAGCGATAGACGGCACAGGCAGTCCGGATAGCCTGTCATATATCGACTGTCTGAACTTGGTCTGCTCCCGCCCGGTTATACGGTCCCTGGCAGCAAGTTCATCAAGATCAGCCCCTGCCATGAATGATTTTTCTCCGGCACCCGTGACTATCAGTACACGCGCCTCTTTATCATGCTCAAGTCTTTCCGTCATTTCATTCAGTTCCCTCTCCATATCGCTGTTGAGAGCATTGACAGGCGGATTTGCTATAATGACTCTTACTATGCCATTCTCATATACTTCTGTTTTCAGATACTGTGCCATTGTGCTTTACCTCCGCGGCGCTACTGCTGCGCCCTGTCTTTTACTGCTGATTCTCCCAGTTCATAACCTTCCGCCAGTGCCTGTCTGTTCATTTCTTCGGTGCCTTTCGGGGCACGCGCCATTACTGCCTTTTCGAGATACTCCCGGGGAATCGTCCCGCAGATCGCGGCTACGCATCCGAGTGCAACAATATTGGCTACGATCGGCCTGCCGAATTTTTCTCTCGTAGTTGACGTGATCGGAAGCTGCCACACTGTTGCCGTTTCTCCATCGTCTATGTCGACAAATGTATTGTCCGTGATGATGATACCGTCTTCCGTCAAAGTTCCCCTGTATGTCTCATACGCCTCCTGACTCATGGCCAGGATCGTATTCGCTTCCGCTATACGCGGAAAGTCTATTTCTTCATCGCTGATGATACAGTCCGCCTTGCTCGATCCGCCCCTCGCTTCAGGTCCGTAAACTTGTGACTGAACAGCATTGAAGCCTGCGAACATCCCGGCCTCCGCCAGTATTATCCCGCCGAGGATCAATCCCTGTCCGCCTGAACCGGCAAGTGTTATTTCCCATTTCATATTACTGTGCCTCCTTCTCAGTCAAACGATCCGAAAGCGCACGGAACACATCTGTATATTCCGGTGCCTGCTGATCCTTGAATTTTCCGATGATGAATTTATCTGCCATTTCTTCTTTCGTCATATCGGCCGCTTTGTTCATCATAACCGCATGATCGCGCTGCCAGTTCATCATGTCGACAGCTGAACGCATATTATTTCTTCTCCCGAAGTTTGTCGGACAGGCGCTTATCGTCTCTATTACCGAAAATCCGTGACTCTCGAGTCCGTCGGCGATCAGGTCTTCCAACATCCTGGTATGATACGTGGTCCCCCTGGCAACATATGTCGCACCGGCCGCCGAGGCAAGTTCCGGAATGCTGAAAGGACGTTCTATATGTCCGTAAACGCTTGTTGTGCTCTTCGCATCCGTCGGTGTCATAGGCGAATACTGGCCTCCTGTCATGCCGTATATATTATTGTTGATAACTACCATCGTAATATCTATATTTCTGCGGCACGTCTGGATGAAATGGTTGGCACCTATCGCAGTCGTGTCTCCGTCTCCTGTGAACACGATGACATGCAGATCCGGATCTGCAAACTTGATCCCGGTCGCGAACGGCAGAGGCCTTCCGTGCAGACTGTTCACAGTATGGAACTTCACAAACGACGGGCCGTGCGATGAACATCCGATCCCCGACACAATGACAGTGTCCCTCTGTTCAAAACCGACTTTGTCTATTGCGCGGAGCAGTGCTCCCAGCGCTATCCCGTTTCCGCAGCCCGGGCACCAGAAATGCGGTTTTCCCGATGGGCGCAGATATTTTTCCTGTGATGCCATTTTAATTCCTCCCTGCTAACTCTTTAACTTCTTCCGCAAGTTCTGCCGGATTGAAAAGTTCCCCGTTTATCCTTGCCATAGAAATCAGTTTATCGTCCGACACATAACGGCCTGCCATTCCCGCCAGCTGTCCGTAATTCATTTCCGTCACAATTACTTTCTTCGCATTGGCGGCGTATTCCCTGATCAGTCTTCCGTTCAAAGGCCATATCGTCTGCAGCTTCAAAAGACCTGCTTTGACGCCTTGAGCCCTCGCTTTTTTCACCGCACCTATGCACGACATCGATGAGCATCCGAAAGAAAGGAAGAGATAATCCGCATCGTCGGCCATATATGTCTTGTATCTCGTGATGTCTTCCACGGCTCCGTCGATCTTGGCATTGAGCCTTGTCACGAGTTCTTTGGCTGTATCCGCGTCATTTGATTTGATGCCGGAATGATCGTGGATAAGTCCTGTCAGATGCGAATAATACTCCGTGCCGTAGACTCCCATAGTAGTAATGCCTTCCTCATCAGGTGCATACGGTTCAAAGTCTTCAGGCGCTCCTGACGGTTTCTTTCTGTCTATTACAGTAATGTTTCCAGTATCCGGAAGTGTTACCGACTGACGCATGTGCGCGACTGTCTCATCGAGCAGCAAAATCACGGGAGTGCGGTATTTTTCTGCGAGATTGAATGCTTCTATCGTCATCTCGAACGCTTCTGTTACATTTCCCGGTGAAAGCGCGATCACTCCGCGGTCACCGTTGGAGCCGTACTTGGCCTGCATTACATCTTCCTGTGCCGTATAGATATTGCCGGTACTCGGTCCCATCCTCTGTACGTCCACTACTACGATAGGTATCTCCGTCATCGAAGCGTATCCGATCATCTCCTGCATGAGAGAGAATCCCGGGCCGCTGGTCGCTGTGAATGCTTTATAGCCCGCCAGACTCGCCCCGCAGATCGCTCCCACGCTTGCGATCTCATCTTCCATCTGTATGAACCTGCCGCCTATCTTCGGCTGTATCTCCGACATCTTTTCGCAGATTTCTGTAGCAGGAGTTATCGGATAGCCTGCGAAGAATCTTGCTCCCGCGCGGATCGCGCCCTCGCAGCAGGCTTCGCTGCCCTGCATCAATTTTACGTTTCCCATTATTTTGACCCCTCCTTTTTGCCTGTGATCTCCACCGCGAAATCAGGGCATCTCATCTCACAGAGGCCGCAGTAAATACATGCCTCTTCATTATCGATGCGAGCCTTGCCTTTGTCAGTCATCGCTATCACCTTTTTCGGGCAGTACGCGGCGCATATTCCGCATCCTTTACACAATCTGGTATCGATAGATAATTTCATGTCTTCCTCCTAAATGCTCTCTTTGAGATACTTTTCCACTGTCGCAGTTCTGGCCGCAATACTTATTATTTCACCGGCCTTGACGATATCTCCGACTTTGGCGTATGACGGCGCCAGCCTGATGAAGGCATCGTCGGGATCTTTGTGATACGGATGCGTGGCGCCTGCATCTGTTGTCAGAACGCCCATGTCGCTGCAAAGTTCTACTATCCTGGCAGCGCATCCTTTTTCCGCAATGAACATTACGAAATATCCTCCGTCCGGTCTGGTCCAGTCGCCTGCGCCTCTCCCTCTCAGTTCTCTTTCCAATACTCCGAGTATCGCATCGAACTTCGGCCTCAGGAGTTCTGCATGCTTCCCCATGATCGCATGTATCGTATCCATATCTTTCAGGAAACGCACCTGCCTCAGCATGTTCACTTTGTCCCAGCTTATAGCCTGGGCTTTTAACTGTCTGAGTGTGAACTGTATGTTCGCTTCCGAAGCTGCGAAAAAGCACACTCCGTCTCCCGGTATAGTGATCTTCGATGTAGATCCGAACATATATGCTCTGTCCGGATGGCCGGCTTCTTTGCACGCTTTAAGGAGATTTTTCAGAGGGACATCCTTATAAATATAATGTACTTCATACGCATCGTCCCAGAATATCCTGAAATCCTCCGCTGCCGTTTTCATTGATGCCAGGCGGTCGGTTTTCTCGTCCGATATGACCGCTCCCATAGGATTGCTGAACTTAGGCGTGATCCACATTCCTTTTACACTCTCATCTTCTGCCACAATCTTTTCGACCATATCCATATCCGGTCCGTCAGCCAGCATCGGGACATTTATCATTTCTATCCCCAGGAACTCGCACATCGCGAAGTGCCTGTCATAACCCGGTACCGGGCATATGAATTTGATTTTTTCGTATTCCCCCCATGGCTTTCCGGATCCGAGCACGCCCTTCAGCATAGCTCTGCTCAAAAAGTCATACATGAGTGTGAGAGATGATGAACCCGCTATTATTATTTCATCTTCGGAAACGCCCATATACTCACCGAACAGCTTACGCGCGGATGAAATGCCCTGAAGGCCTCCGTAATTTCTGCAGTCTGCTCCGTTTTCATCGACGTAGTCATCATGCTGCGAAAGTATATCTACCAGCGGCATAGATATCTCGATCTGTTCTGCCGACGGTAATCCCCTGGCTATATTGAGCTTGAGCCCCTGTGATTTGTATGACTCATACCTGCTGTATAATTCAATCTTTTCTGCTTCTAACTCTTGGCGAGTCATTTCACTGTATTGTTTCATTAGTTATGCTCCTTAATGAATGTTCCATCTATCATTGGACAGTCTTCGCTGATATCACATTCCTGCGATGCCTGCACGAGGAAGGCATCTGCCAGTACGATCGCTTCTGCTCCGTTCTCCCGCATCTGCTTTACAGCGTTTTCAAAGCCGCTGAAATCATACTGTATTCTGCCTGCGCGTCTGTTATTGATCATCTGATTGATATATATCTGGGAGATCTTGTCCGGGCAGATCAGGCGGATGCCATACTTTTCCGCATACGATCCGCAGTCATTTTCCGGGCTGTCCGGCGCATCGCCGTACTTCATTACTGCCGCTGTACTAATATTATTCTTTTGCAGCATGCGGCATAATCCGTCCAGTTCTTTTCGTTTTACGTATGACATCGCTCTGTCCCCCTATGCAGTAAACTAATTCTTATCAATGACAGTTTCAGTCTGATACTATTGCGTTCTCACTTTCATCTGCGGTCTGTTCGTCATCTTCGTATTTTCTTCCCCAGCCTGTCGCAACTGCGAATATCATTATGGCGATCAGTGCCAGGCAGTGGTAGCTGTACATCCAGTAGCTGAGGAACGTGAATCCCGATCCTACGATCCCGAGGCTGATGGCCTGGGCTGCGACGAGGGCGCTGGCCGGCGACTGCGGTATGATGCCGCCGATTCCGGCTGTCATGCAGTCGAGTATGTTTGCAGTACGGCATCTGTCGATCTTATACGGCTTCAGTATTTTTCTTACGACAGGACCGGTGATCGCTATCGATGAAGTGTTGGAGCCCGTGACCAGCATCATTACTGATATAAGCACTGTCTGGATGGCTTCGGCCGAGCGGGCGGATTTTGCATGCTTGTGCGCCCATTCTATGATCCTGTCCATGAATCCGTTCTTGACGGCGATGTTGGCAATAATGAATGTAAACATTACCAGGATGGTAGCACCCATCATATTCTGGAACCCTATGCTGATGATACCGTCTTCGCCGTTGATGAGACCTGCAAATGTTACATCTTTCTTGATCAGCATGATGACCGCGCCTGCGAAATCACCCATCAGCAGCGCAGAAAGGAGATTCCATTTTTTCAGCATGAGTATTACAACGAGGATAGGCAGCGCTATATAAACGATATTTGACGCCGCAGACGGATCTGCTTTGAATGCTTGAGCTGCGAGTGTATTTGTTGTCCTGATCCCCATGATGATATACATGACCGCGGCAAACGCACCGCCAATCAACGCATATTTCAATCTGCTTCTCACGACGTCTATAAGTTCCGCTTCCTGTGTAAGAGCAGACGCGATCGTTGTATCCGAGATCGGTGCAAGATTGTCCCCGAAGTATGCGCCGCTCAAGATAGCTCCGCACATCAGTCCTGTCATGCATCCCATCTGATACCCGAGCGGCAGCATGATCGGAGCTACTGTTGCGACTGTGCCCGAACTTGTGCCTGTCGCAGTCGAGATCACCACGCAGACGAGGAATGTCATCACCGGAAGCATCGAACTTGACAGATGTATCTGTGCAGCTGCCCACATGAGGCCGTTCACTAGTCCGCCTACGTTCATCTCCCTCGACAGAACTCCTGCAAACAGCAGTGCGATCATCGTGATCACGAATATGTTATCCTTCATACCGCTTTTGACAGCTTCCATGAATACATCTTTGTCTTTGAATGTGAACCATGATACGAGGACAGCAATCACACCCGCTGCCCAGAATCCTTTGGATCCGCCTATACCCATCACGGACATGATTATTATCATTGCTATGAATACGATAAATCCAATAGCTTCGCCGAGAAATCCTCCGCGGACAGCCGCAGTCTTTTCGCCGGCCGATGATGTCATTTTTGTTTCTTGATCGTTCATGACAACTCCTTTCAGAACGATTAGCAATAACTATATGTACGTACATCTTTGTTTAACTGAAGCATAGCAGACGGCAACATATTTGACCAACGCTTTATTTTTGTTTATAATATTTATAAATTGGTTTTTATAGCTGTGGAGGTTATTATGAATATTGCTAATATCGAGGCTTTTCTGGCCGTTGTCCGCTACAGGAATGTGACGCATGCCGCCAACTCTATGTTCCTCACTCAGTCCACTATGAGCAACCGTCTTAAGTCTTTGGAAAACGAGCTGGAAGTATCTCTCTTTGAGCGCCGGCAGGGCATGAGAACGATCGAACTCACCCAAAAAGGCAAGGAACTGGTCCCCGTTGCGGAGAAATGGCTCGAACTCTGGGAAGAAACAAAGCAGCTTAAGAACAGCGACAGCCGGATCGATTTTACTATCGGCAGTCCCGATACACTGAACACATGTCTGCTGATCCCTTTTTATCGCGATCTTACCGGCAACCCCGGCATAAATCTGCGTATAAGGACTCAGCAGTCTGAAGAAGTCTATGAAAAGCTGGAAGAAAAGACGATCGACCTCGGATTCACATTCAGGAATATCCAGTATGAAGGGATTCAAGTGGAAAATATCTTCGAGGACCCTTTCTGCATTATTACACGTGAGGACAGTCCGTACAGGCTCGGCAAGGCCCTGGCTCCTTCCCAGCTGAATACGCAGGATGAGATCGTGATCATGTGGGGTGATGCATTCAACGCCTGGCATAAGCAGCACTGGGATGCTTCTCATAAACCGCGTGCTATTGTCGATACGCCTTTCCTTTTGAATTCGCTGATGGACGGGAGTGAATTCTGGAGCCTGTGTCCCGTTTCAGTCGGACGCAGACTTATAGCCGAAGGGCCTTTTAAGATGAATCCCATATCGGGAGATGCTCCTCTCAGATCATGTTATCTGCTGCAGTCAGAAAGCCTTCCCGAATATAAAATGCCCCTGGCAAAAAAAATATGCGCGCTGTTCAGAAAGCACATCAAGGCCAGCGGCTACGAGCTCATGTCATGATCGAAAAGAATACTGCCTCCCGGCAGTATTTTCAGTAAGTCCTGCTGCTATTCATCTCTGATTTTCCTGCCGAGGTACCTGAGCGCACTTTTGGCGATTTCGCTCGTAGGATCTATGAGAGGCACATCGGCACCGATCCCGTACTCGTCAAAAGCAACGGGCAGTTCAGTGCAGCCGAGGACTAGTGCTTCTGCGCCTTCAGCGGTCAGCCTGCCGACAGCCTTTCTGATATCCGTAACATCGATACCATGATCTCCTTTTTTTATCCCGTCATATATCAAACAGTCGAAGCACGCCTGCTCCTCTGCAGTCGTCCTGATGCAGTCTATGCCGAATCTATCCATAGCCTCTAAATACACTCCGCTTTTCAGAGTCATCCCGCAGGCCAGAAGAGCTACTTTTTTATATCCGGCATCCCTGACTGCCCTGCACGTTTCATCAAGAATGCTCAGAAACGGTATATTGACGAACGGCAGGATATCGCGATAGAAGTAATGCGCTACATTGCAGCCCATGATAAGGACATCCGCTCCCTGCTTTTCGAGACCGACGGCGCTCCGCACCATTTCCGGCACAGGGCTTTCACCTGTCCCCGCAATGGCCGCTGCACGGTCCGGGATATTCGAATCACAGTCCACCAGGATACGGACGTGATCCTGATCCGCTGCCGCGTCTTCAAGAGATACGAGTTTTGTGAACAGGTCTGCTGTAGCCGCCGGCCCCATGCCGCCGATGACACCTATCGCTTTATTGTCATACACCATATGTGCTCCTCCTTTATCTGTCCTTAAAAGGGATCCCCGCTTTACATTCTATCATACAACGGCCGCACATGGCGGCAACTCTTTCAAGGCGGTTCCATTTGCTGTCACGCTTTATCAGCTTTCTCCAGTCTTCTACACTGACCATTTCTTCTTTCTCTACGTGTGCCTGCATACGTCCCGAAGAGCCTTCGGTAAGTCCGGTCTGTGAAGTCCTGCACACAACTCTGTCGAGCTTCCAGTAATGACATTCCTTGTCATCGATCTTAAAATCCCAGTGCTCGTCCGTATTGATGGCGTGCACAGGACAAACTTCCGCGCAGTGGCCGCAGTCATTGCACACTCTAGGTCCGTGATATAAAGGATCGGCAGGCAGCTCCGCGTCAGTCACTATTACTACCCATCTTACCCTCGGCCCCGCTTTGGGCGTCAGCGCCAGTCCGTTGCATCCGAACTCTGCGAGCCCGGCAGCTACTGCGGAATGACGATTTGATATTATACCCATCATTTTCTGCTCATCTCTGCCGACACTTGCCGGAGGCAAAAATACTCTGTAGCCGAGACTGTTCAGATAATTGGCCATATGAAAAGCTGCATCCTCCATAAAATCGTTCAGCATATTATATCCGTACACCATGTAGGGGAATATGCCGTGACGCATGCCGTTGTAGGCATTGATGTTTTCTCTTACACATCCTTCAGGGATGTACACGCCCATCACTATTACTGATTTCGCACCTTGCAGCACATCCTCCGGCCTGTGTCCGTAAGGAGCACCGTCCCAGCGGTCCACACTGCCGATGCCGAAAAGATCCATATCATCTTTCTGAGACAGTTTGCGCAGTTTTTCTTTGAGTTCAGCGTTATCCATGATCTCTCCTACCTTTCCTTTTTGCCGATCGGACACTCCGTCATGCACAGAAGACAGTAATTTCCGTGATTGAATTCCATGCGCTGCCAGGGATCATCTTTCTTTGTCAGTGCCAGCCAGTCATCCATCGATTTCATGTACTTATCCATCGGCACATCCATCTGGAGTCTTCCCGGCGTGCCCTTGATAAGGCCCTTTACCGCGCATCTGCACAGCGGTTTATTACGTTTTCCGTACGACATCTCCGCGTCATCGATCCTGACCGGCTGTTCCTTTTCCGCGCTGAGCGCATGCGCCGGACATATCTTAGAGCATAGGCCGCATTTATCGTGATCGCAAAGTTGCGGCCCGTTGTAAAGCGGATCCTCTTCCAGTTCCAGCTCGGTGACTACAGAGACCCACATTATCCTGGGGCCGTCTTTTTCGGTCGCGACGAATCCGTTCCAGACGAGTTCGCCCAGTCCCGCACACGCCGCCGCATAACGATTAGACATTACATTCGTCCACTCACGTTCATCATGCGGTTCTCCGGACGGTATCGGCATCGACAGGCAATCGCATTCTTTCTCTATCAGCCTTGCAGCCCTGAGCGCTGCGATATTGAGAAGATTATGATAGCGGTTCACGCAGTACATGGTGAACGACAAGATGCTTATGCGATTATCGTGAAATGCGTTCCACTGTGCCGTAAGCGGTCCCTGTGTGATTGCCTTTCCCATTACAATGACGGATTTCGCTCCCGGCAGAAGATCGCATGGGCGATGTCCTTCAGGCAGAGCCGCGAATCTTTCGACGCCTGCAACTCCGAAATAGTCCATCTCGCTTTTCACTGCAAGATCATTCAGCTTTTTCTTCATTTCACTCATCGCTCCCGCTCTCCTTTTCGTCTGTGATCCCAGCTCTTTTCTTTTCCTCTTTAGACATTCCGATCGGGCACTGTGTCATACATCTGAGGCAGTAATTACCGTGATGGAATTCCTGTTTGTTCCACGGATCGTCTTTCGACTTGAATGCAAACCAGTCTTCCATAGTCTCCATAGTATCAGGCATATCCGCCTGCAGTCTTCCCGGCGTGCCCTTGATAAGGCCGCTGATCGCACATCTGCATTTCGGCTTGTCATGTATTGCATATTCAGTTTCATAATCACATATCCTGATCTTCACTGATTCTGTATCGCTTAGGGCATGTGCAGGACATACCCTGGTACAGATATTGCATTTCCCGTGATCACAGAGTTTAGGCCCGCTGTACAGCGGATCTGCATCCAGCGGCAGTTCAGTGATAAGACTCACCCACTTGACGCGCGGGCCTGCATCGGGAGTGGCCACAAAACCGCTCCATGTCATTTCTCCCAGGCCTGCGCACAGCGCCGCATATCTGTTGGACATCGTCCCCATAAAAATGTATTCGTCATGCGGCTCTCCCGAAGGGATCGGCATCGTGACCATTTTATATGTCCTTTCGATATATCTGACCATTTTCAGTGCCGCCACATTTGTCATCTCGCTCGGCTTGTTGACTCCGAACTGTGTGAATACCGGCAGCGGTATCCTGTTGCCCTCAAACGCCATATGGTCCGCTTCCAGCACGCCTTTATTTAGTTTCATGCCAAGTACTATGACACACTTTGCCGTCGGCAGCATATCGTCCGGGCGGTGTCCTTCAGGAAGATTTGCCAGTCTTTCGATTGAAGAAACGCCGAAATAATCCATATCATGATCATAGGCGAACTGCTTCAGTTCTTCTTTTATCTCTGAATTCATTTTTGCACCTCTTTTTCTGCCGTTTGGCCTGCCGCTATCTGCCCTGTTTAGCTCTTATATCTCTGATCTTGTCCGGAAGCCCTGTCGCGCACGGCAGCGCTACGCACTGGGCACAACTGTCCACTATTTTTTTGTCACCGTTATATCTTTCATGTATACTGTGGATCTGCATTTTGCATCTGTGTCTGTCTATGCAGTCGTAACCGAGTGCTCCAACCGGGCAGTTCCGCACACATACCCCGCAGCTTTTATCGATGAAATACGGGCACAATTCTTCTTCTATCTTTCCTGTCGGTTCTGTTTCCGCATCGATAACTACACTCCCCAGTCTGCCTGCACAACCGCTTTCAGTGATTATCTGGCGGTTGATGCCGAATCTGCCTACGCCGCACATTACTGCGATCGGTTTCTGCAGCCACGGGTGATAAGGCGGTTCGAGCACGAACGGGATTTTACCTTCCGTATTTACCGAACAGCGGATCCCGTCCTCTTTAAGGCGTACCGATAAGCCGGCTATGATGTCGGCCATCAGGCCCTTCTGCGCCCATTTGACATGTGCATAATCGAAAGAAGGTATCTTCTCTTCAATATTCCCGAGCGCGATATCTTCCGATACCGGGACGAAAAACGAAACAACGCTCCTGGCTCCCGGCAGCATATCTTCCGGGAAGAAATGATTAGGACTTATCGTATTCCTCAGTTCCATAAATCCGGGGTCATCCGCGGTAGTAAATCCGACGATAGGTTTTCTGTAATAAGCTGAATCGTCACGTGCCCCAACAAGCTCTTCAATCGTTCTCGTGATTATTTCATTCAAGTTTTCCATTGATGCCTCCCTGCATTACTTCTCTTTTACAGTTACATCATACGTAAGCCAGACATATTTTACAAACGGTTAAATAAGGTTTATATAATCTAATATTTGGATATGTTTCCGGTGTTTCTTATGCGAGTGCATACAATGGATGCCGCCGTGCACAGCACGATATCGACTAACCATATAAGAGTATAGGTGCCGGTGGCAGTCACACAAATCCCTCCAAACCAGGCGCTGAAGAAACTGCCGATTTGATGCGCCAGAAATGCAAGTCCGAAAAGCGTTCCCAGTTTAGCTGCGCCGAACAAATTCGAAGTCAGTCCCGATGTCGGCGGTACTGTTGCGTTTCCTGTCAATCCAAGAAGTATCAGGAAAGCGTATATAGTTAATGCATTCTTCGGAAGCACAAGAAATGCGGCGACCATTATTGTTCTTGATCCGTAAAGCGCTGCCAGCACATGTCCCATCTTTATATGATCGCACAGTATGCCACTGAGAACAGCGCCGATCATAGCAGCTACTCCGTATGCCGAAAAAGCAATCGATGTAAATCCCGCAGAGAATCCGTAAGTCGTTATCTGTGTAAATAGATGTGTTTCGATGATTGCCATATGGAAGCCGCACGTAAAAAATCCAAAAAAAATGCATACGTAATCATGATCGGCGAACGCATTTCTCACCATCTTCCGGATGTCGTTTTTTTCAGGGACAGGCAGATCATCATCCGCCGCAGCTGCTTCCGTATCGCCGTTCCTGCACATAAGAATTGAGACCGGCAGAAGTATAAGAGTCGGAATGCCTATGAAAAGCATGCACCCGGCTAAACCGGCAGCTACAGTGAGAAACTGGATAAGCGGTGAAAAAACAGTGCTTCCAAGTCCGGCGCTCGCCGTTACTATCCCCGATACCGTGGCTGTACGGTTCTTCGGCAGTCCCGGTGTTATCGTACCCATTACTATACCGAATGCCAGTGCCGCAAATCCGGAAGGCAAAAGTATTCCCAGCGATGCCAGAAGCAATACAAATGATTTGCAGAAGGGAATGGATATAATTCCCGCAGCTGACATTATTACTCCGCATTTCAAAACGAACTGATTTGTTTTCTTAAGTGCTGCAGCACCAAATACAGGCTGCATGATACCGTATGTCAGCTGTGCCATGGCAATAATAAAACTTACAGACGAATAACTTACCCCGCTGTTCTGCACGATCGGATTCAGTAATATCCCGTAATTGCTTCTGATACCGCAATTAATGGCATAGATCAGCGATGCTGTCAATGTCAGTGTTATGACCGTTCTTTTATTTCCTGTTGTTTTGCTACTCATGTCTACCCCTAATCCAGCGAATTCAATATGATGTTATTCACATCATATTGAAGCTGAATATATTTTACAAACGGTTAAACATGATTTATATGATCTAATATTTGGATATGTTATTATTAGTCTGCACCATATGACTGAAGCTCAGAAAAAAATTATCTGCGGCCGGCGAGATATAATGCTTTTTAAGTTTGACTGCTGTGACTCCCGATGTGATTTTAAGTTCCGGAACAGTATATGACATCATATCTGTTTTCGATGTTATGCCTGTCCAGTCTTTCGGTATCACCGCAACACCAATTCCTGCCTCCGCCAGAGACAGTATCGGTCTCGTATCTTCAGCACGGCATATGACGCGAGGATCAAGATCCTTCTCATTGAATGCCTTCACAATATCTTCAACGTATTTCCGGTGTATCAGCAGCGGCTCATTGGCAAGCGTTGCCAGAGAAACAGTTTTCCCTTTTCCCTCGGTCTTCAGTATACCGCACGATACCGCATTCATAGGCGAAGGCATAAGCGAAATACAGTCGAATCCGTCCAGATTCGCCGGACTGCTTATGATCCCGACTTCAATAATGCCGCGTTTTAGCAGCTCCAGTATTTCGAAAGTGCTGCTTTGATGTATATCGAAATCTATGTTCTGGTATTCCTTATGAAAATCACATATCCTGTCCAGTACTATTGTCTCGAGCGCTGAAGAAATGCAGCCTAAATGCAGCGTACCTCCCGATCCTTCACTTATACTTCTGATCTCCCTGACTGTTTCATCTGACAGATCTAATATCTGCTCCGCTCTATAATAGAGTTTGCTTCCCGCCTGCGTCACTCTGAACGATCTCGTTGTCCTTTCAATGAGAGTTGCACCCAGCTCTTCTTCCAGCTGCCTGAGCTGCTGGCTGAGATAAGGCTGTGCAACATAAAGAGATTCCGCTGCTTTAGAAATACTGCCTTCATCTACTATCGCCATGAAATATGTAAGCTGCCTGTTATTCATTGCTGCACCTGCCTTCCAATTAAATGATATGGCTTTATTTATAATAAATCAATTATAAATACTGTATGATTCAGATATTTCTCTATTATATCCTGAACGCCTATAATACAAATAACAATATTGACTGATCAAGGAGGAAATACAATGAAAACTATAGGTATCGTAGGAGGCCTGGCATGGCCGAGCACTATTATTTACTACCGCACAATAAATGAAGAAATCGCAAAAAGGCTCGGCGGCAGCGGACGTCATTCGGCAAAACTGTTACTTGCACAGACCGATTTCGATGAAGTCGAAAAGAACCAGACAGCCGGAAACTGGGACAAGGTCGGAGATCTGCTGGCAGCCGAAGCAAATCATCTTCAGGCCGGCGGCGCGGATTTCTTCATTCTTGCATGCAATACCGTCCATACAGCTTTTGACCGTATTTCATCGCAGACAGATCTTCCGTGTATACACATCGTGGATCCGGCAGCACAAAAAGCCATAGACTTACATGCGAAGACAGTTGGTCTCATCGGGAGTGGATACACTATGGATGGAACATATTTCACAGGCCGGTTAAAAGACCGTTATGGACTCGAAGTTATTTTGCCGGGATCCGGCCAAAAGGAATACATACATCAGGCGCTGTATCAGGAACTTGTAAAGGGTATATTCCTGCCGGAGACGCGTGAAAAGTTCCGTGACACTATACAGTCTCTCGTTGACCGGGGAGCAGAGTCGATCATCCTCGGATGCACCGAATTTGGCATCTTATTAAAGCAAAGCGACTGCACAGTTCCGCTGATCGATACTACTGCTGAGCATGCCAAAACCGCTGCAGCCAAAGCTCTTGAGAAATGATGTTTAGTCTTTTCCTTTATTCTGCTTTGCTGAAATTCCAATAAAAAACAACCTCCCGAGCTCTTACGTCTGCAGGAAGTTGCCTTATATAATTGTGGTGCTCAGACTCGGAATTGAACCAAGGACACGGGGATTTTCAGTCCCCTGCTCTACCAACTGAGCTATCTGAGCATGTTGTACCACATTGCGGTTATGAAATTTTGGTGGGCCATCAGGGACTTGAACCCCGGACCTGCCGGTTATGAGCCGGACGCTCTGACCAACTGAGCTAATGGCCCACAATGCATTTTTGGTCGGGGTGGCAGGATTTGAACCCGCGGCCCACTGGTCCCAAACCAGTTGCGCTACCAAGCTGCGCTACACCCCGAAATATGTTTCACGTTCGCGCCGCTGGCCGATCGCTTTCGCTCCCGGGCGTCGCTTACGGACCTATCCGCACAAGCTTGCGAGTGCTTGGAAGATCCTATGCATTGACTCCCCGGCTTCAGCCGGATGGAGTCACCTGCTGGTGAAAATCTTGCTTTACGAATCACTCGCTTTGCTCGTTCTTCGAGCAAGATGTTTTGGCAGGGGCAGTAGGATTTGAACCCACGGCACGTGGTTTTGGAGACCACTGCTCTACCAACTGAGCTATACCCCTACATCATCGATCAACTGGCGGAGAAGGCGGGATTCGAACCCGCGCGGCCCTCACGAACCCTAACGATTTAGCAAACCGTCCTCTTTAGCCTCTTGAGTACTTCTCCCCGGCTAAAATCTTATTCTCTGCTCGTTCTTCGAGCATATTGTTTCACGTTCGCGCCGCACTCCAATCGCTTCGCTCTTGGGCGTCGCTTACGGACCTATCCGCACAAGCTTGCGAGTGCTNAATTGTGGTGCTCAGACTCGGAATTGAACCAAGGACACGGGGATTTTCAGTCCCCTGCTCTACCAACTGAGCTATCTGAGCATGTTGTACCACATTGCGGTTATGAAATTTTGGTGGGCCATCAGGGACTTGAACCCCGGACCTGCCGGTTATGAGCCGGACGCTCTGACCAACTGAGCTAATGGCCCACAATGCATTTTTGGTCGGGGTGGCAGGATTTGAACCCGCGGCCCACTGGTCCCAAACCAGTTGCGCTACCAAGCTGCGCTACACCCCGAAATATGTTTCACGTTCGCGCCGCTGGCCGATCGCTTTCGCTCCCGGGCGTCGCTTACGGACCTATCCGCACAAGCTTGCGAGTGCTTGGAAGATCCTATGCATTGACTCCCCGGCTTCAGCCGGATGGAGTCACCTGCTGGTGAAAATCTTGCTTTACGAATCACTCGCTTTGCTCGTTCTTCGAGCAAGATGTTTTGGCAGGGGCAGTAGGATTTGAACCCACGGCACGTGGTTTTGGAGACCACTGCTCTACCAACTGAGCTATACCCCTACATCATCGATCAACTGGCGGAGAAGGCGGGATTCGAACCCGCGCGGCCCTCACGAACCCTAACGATTTAGCAAACCGTCCTCTTTAGCCTCTTGAGTACTTCTCCCCGGCTAAAATCTTATTCTCTGCTCGTTCTTCGAGCATATTGTTTCACGTTCGCGCCGCACTCCAATCGCTTCGCTCTTGGGCGTCGCTTACGGACCTATCCGCACAAGCTTGCGAGTGCTTGGAAGGTCCTATGCATTGACTCCCCGGCTTCAGCCGGATGGAGTCACCTGCTGGTGAAAATCTTGCTTAGCGAATCATTAGCTTCACTCATTCTTCGAGCATATTGTTTCACGTTCGCGCCGCACTCCAATCGCTTCGCTCTTGGGCGTCGCTAGCGAAAATCTTGCTTAGCGAATCATTCGCTTCACTCATTCTTCGAGCAAGATGTTTTGGCGGAGAGGGTGGGATTCGAACCCACGGGCCCTTACGGACTCACTGGTTTTCAAGACCAGCTCCTTAAACCACTCGGACACCTCTCCAGCATGAGTTCTACTGTGTATTCTATTTGGTGACCCATCGGAGATTCGAACTCCGGACACCTTGATTAAAAGTCAAGTGCTCTGCCACCTGAGCTAATGGGTCAAACTGTTCACCTCAGTCAAAACTGGCTGGGGTAGCAGGAGTTGAACCTGCGCATGACGGAGTCAAAGTCCGTCGCCTTACCGCTTGGCTATACCCCATCGTAATTTTGAAAAAATATGGTGAGCCCACAGGGATTCGAACCCCGGACACACGGCTTAGAAGGCCGTTGCTCTATCCAACTGAGCTATGAGCCCATCTATATTTTGTTAAGTCACGCGGCATAGCCGGGACGGCTTAATAAAATTGGAGCGGATGATGAGAATCGAACTCACGCCATCAGCTTGGAAGGCTGAGGTTCTACCATTGAACTACATCCGCACAATCAGCGCACTCACATGCGCTGTGTATTCATTTGGAGCGGAAGACGGGATTCGGACCCGCGACCCCCGCCTTGGCAAGGCGATGCTCTACCCCTGAGCCACTTCCGCAGAATATTTGGTGGAGGAGAATGGTTTCGAACCATTGTAGGCGTAGCCAACGGATTTACAGTCCGCCCCCTTTAACCACTCGGGCACTCCTCCATGACGAAAGCTTTCGCTTTCGGTTTCCAAATATGGAGCTGGCAGAGGGATTTGAACCCCCGACCTGCTGATTACAAATCAGCTGCTCTACCAGCTGAGCTATGCCAGCACATAATTGAATATCTGGTATATTTAATTGTAAATTGGCGATCCGAATCGGGCTCGAACCGATGACCTCCAGCGTGACAGGCTGGCATTCTAACCAACTGAACTACCGGACCATGTATTATTGGTGGGCGCTACAGGGCTCGAACCTGTGACCCCCTGCTTGTAAGGCAGATGCTCTCCCAGCTGAGCTAAGCGCCCCAATGACGAAATCGTTTAATGACCCGTCGCACTAAAATAATATACAGTATTCGGGCGGATGTGTCAAGAGGTTTTCACAGTTTCAGAAATAATTTCTACAGTACCGGAAGTTAAATCTTCAAGCAGTCCTCTGAGCATCCCGGCGTTCTCCGCAGCCGTAACTGCAGACGCCGTAACTTTATCGGTATATTCTATGTCACGCAGCTCGAAATCCATCTCTTCGGACAGTTTCTGGAGCTTTGCTAAATAAGTATAATCCATTTGGGCTCTCACTTCAAGCATTTCTCTGACTTCTTTTATGCCGGCTTTTTCCAGTCCGAGTTTCGCTGTGCCGGTATATGCACGGACAAGACCGCCGGTACCGAGCTTTATGCCGCCGAAATAACGCGTTACTACGACTGCCGTATTCGTGACGCCTTCCTTTACGAGCATCTGCACCATAGGCGCGCCCGAAGTGCCCTGCGGTTCGCCGTTGTCGCTCGCCCACTGGATCTGCATCTTGTCNCCCACTACCATTGCCGGCACATTATGCGACGCGTCCTTGAATTCGTCGGACACTTCNCTGATAAAACCATCCGCCTCCTCTTTCGAGGAAACGGGAGCAATCGTAACTATAAAGCGTGATCTTTCTATCGTCTGCTCCGCTCTCGCTCGGCACGCAACAGTTTTATACAATACCATATTTCTTCACCCTGCTGTAATCCGCCTTCAGGAGTTCAGCAGTTATCAGTGTGCCGTCTTCCCTGTGTTCCATTGACTTCACTATTCCCTTGTCGCAAATATACGAAATGACTTCTCCTTTATCATACGGCACGAGAAGCGTTATTTCTTCTCTGTCGGCAAAAACATGCTCCTCTATAATATGGAGGAGGGCCTCGACATTTTCGCCCGTCTCAGCGGAAATATTTACGCTCTCGCATGTCGTCACGCCGTAAAACTCTCCGTCGACCAGATCCAGTTTGTTGTACACCATGATTTTATCTTTGCCNCCCGCGCCGATTTCCTCAAGNACGCGGTCTGTCACCTCGATCTGAAAATCNCAGCCCTCATATGACGCGTCTACGACTTCCAGCAGAAGATCTGCCTCCGCAACTTCTTCAAGCGTGGCTTTAAAAGCGTCTATCAGTGTGTGAGGCAGTCTGCTGACGAATCCCACAGTATCTATAAGGATGAACTCATGCGTCCCGCTGAGCTTTATTCTGCGCTGCTCTGTGTCGAGTGTTGCGAACAGCATATCTTCGACGTGGACATCTTTGTTGCTTCTGTCCGCTTCAGCAAGCATCCTGTTCATCAGCGATGATTTCCCCGCATTGGTATATCCGACCAGCGCCACGACAGGTATTTCCGAATTGTCTCTTCTGTGTCTCGTCGTTTTTCTTGTCCTCTTGATGCGTTTCAGTTCGTTCCTTATGCTGTCCATTCTGCGGATGTAATGTCTTCTGTCTGTCTCGAGCTGTGTCTCGCCCGGTCCTCTGGTTCCGATTCCGCCGGCCTGCCGCGAAAGCGACTTGTCGAAGCCGGCTATCCTCGGCATTATATACTGCAGCTGAGCAAGCTCTACCTGAAGCATGCCTTCGCGGGTTTTCGCACGCAGCGCAAAAATATCGAGAATGAGCACGGTGCGGTCGATGACGCGCACACCCAGCGCCTTCTCAAGGTTTCTCGTCTGGATCCCCGAAAGTTCGTCATTGAATATTACTGCATCGGCGCCCTCGTTCGCGCAGAACTCGCGTATCTCCTCGACTTTTCCTTTCCCGATAAAAGTAGCGGTGTTGATCCGTTCAAGATGCTGCACCGCTTCTCCAATGACTTCTGCACCGGCTGCAGCTGCCAGGCCGGCAAGTTCCGACATCGAATANGACATGTCTTCACTCCCGGTCTGCACGCCCGCCAGTACTACTCTTTCGTGTTCACTTGTTATGACTTCATTATCGTTTCCGAATTTTAACATGTTCTCCTTGATCAGTCTTTCATTTTTTCGAGCTGCTCATAGAACTTGTGGTTCAGCACCTTGATATGAGTGCCCTTCATGCCGAGGGACTTCGATTCGATAACGCCTGCGCTTTCGAGTTTTCTGAGCGCGTTCACGATAACTGATCTCGTGATCCTCGAACGGTCGGCTATCTTGCTTGCTACGAGAATGCCTTCTTCTCCGTCGAGTTCTTCGAATATCCTCTGTACCGCTTCGTTCTCTGAATATGAAAGCGTTCTGATCGCCATTTTAACGACTTCTTCGTTCCTGGATTCTTCTTCCGCCTCGATGTTCTTGAGTCTCTGTATCTCAAGTCCTACTGCTGTTGCTCCGATTTCCGCCAGGGCTACGTCTTCGTCTGTATAAGCAGGTTCATATCTCGTCAGAAGCATAGTGCCCCATCTGTTTCCGCCGCTTGTGATCGGAATAAATGTATGGAATTTTTCTTTTGTGTTCTCGTCATGCGGGAAAATTTCCAGCAGTGATTCGTCCTGCACATTGGCAAGAGTCTTATTGATTTTGAGAAGCTTCTCATTGTACTCTGCCGGGAATTTTTCCGTACCGGTCTTCTCGTCGACGACCATTTCCGATTTGTCCTGCAGTCTCGTGTAATAAACTCCTAAAAGTTTTCCGTTTACGTTCGTAATGTAAACGTTAGAGTCCGACTGTTTGCTGAGTATTTCACAAAGCTCGCTGAACGAGAAATCCCCCTTAGGCGCCTCCTGTAATATCCAGTTGATTTTTCTTACTTTTGAAAGTATATCCGTTTCCATCCTAATTCTCCTTTTTATACTAATTGTCACGAATAGTTATCCATTACATATAATACTGAATTATAGCACAACTTTTCGGAGTTGCAAGACATTTTTAGACTTTTTTGAAAAGTTCTCTTGAACGACACAATTGGAATGCATATGTCAGCATTTTATGCTGTGATGTTCTTGTTTTCAGTCAAAAAACGAAGAGGCTCCGCACCGTGATTTATTACATCCGGTGCGGCACCCCTATAATATCCGTATCAAATATCTGCGTCTCTACAGAATGAACTTGTCGAGTTCCACAGGATGGATCTTCTCTTTGAATTTCTGTTCAACGTATTCTCTGTCGACTACTATTTTATCCTTTGAAGGATCAGGCAGGTTGAAAGAAATGTCTTCGAGCAGTTTTTCAATGATCGTATGCAGTCTCCTGGCCCCGATGTTCTCTGTCTGCTCGTTCATCAGGAATGCCATGTGTGCTATTTCCTGGATCGCATCATCAGTGAATTCGATCTCGACGCCTTCTGTTTCCAGCAGTGCGATCTGCTGTTTGATGAGAGCGTTCTGCGGCACAGTAAGTATTCTCTTGAAATCGTCCTCGCTGAGGTTTTCCAGTTCGACTCTGATCGGGAAACGTCCCTGGAGCTCAGGGATAAGATCTTCCGGCTTGGCAACGCTGAATGCGCCCGCGCCGATGAAGAGCATATGATCAGTCTTGACCGGTCCATGCTTCGTATTCACTACGCTTCCTTCGACGATAGGCAGGATATCTCTCTGCACTCCTTCTCTGGAAACGTCAGCACCCGATCCGTAAGACGATCCGCTGGCGATCTTGTCTATTTCATCTATAAATATGATGCCGTTCTGCTCGGCATTTGTCAGCGCCTCTTCAGTCACCTGATCCATATCGATAAGGTTCTGCGCCTCTTCTTCTCTGAGGATCTTTCTGGCTTCCCTGACAGTCACTTTCTTCGTCTTGGTCTTCTTAGGCATCATGTCACCGAAAATATTGCCGATGGCGATGCCCATGCCTTCATTGCTCATGTCCAGCTCATTGCTCTTAGGCTGATCCGTTACCTGGATCTCAATATACTGATCCTCGAGCCTGCCTTCTCTGAGCTGCTGTCTTACCTGCTCTCTCTGCAGTCCGAGATCTCCGGTACTGGACTTAACCGCTTCCTCTTCGGCCTTCTTCTGCTGCTGTTCTTCATACTGCTGCTTCTGGCTCTGGTATCCGCCGTTGTTCAGAATGAAATCGAACGGACCGCTCTTCTGATCGCCGGCTGCCTTCTTGCTGCCCGGCACGATCGCATCAATGATCTTTTCTTCTGCAATATCGTCCGCGACCGCATACTTTTCCTCGAGCTTGCTGGCCTTCGTGATCCTGATCGCTGTTTCCACCAGATCCCTTACCATCGAATCAACGTCTCTGCCGACATATCCGACTTCCGTGAACTTCGTAGCTTCCACTTTCACGAACGGAGCATCCATTAGCTTAGCGAGCCTTCTCGCGATCTCGGTTTTTCCTACTCCGGTCGGTCCCATCATAAGAATATTTTTAGGCGTCACTTCCTCCATCATTTCTTCCGAAAGAAGACTCCTTCTGTATCTGTTTCTCAGTGCGACTGCCACTGACTTTTTGGCCTCATCCTGTCCAATGATATATTTGTCAAGCGCCTCGACTATTTCTTTCGGGGTCATATTGTATAATTTTCCCGGCATCTCCCTACACCTCCTCTATCTGTTTGACTGCGGAGCCTTCGAGTAAGTCAGTCTCCGGCTCGAGTTTTACTGCAGTAATGTGATCGTTCGTGTAGACGCATATCGTCGAGGCGATCCTGAGCGACTCCCTCGCGATTTCTTCCGCACTCATATCCGTGTGGTTGTAAAGCGCGTTCGCCGCGGAATACGCATAGTTCCCGCCCGAACCTATCGCCACGAAATCCTCGTCCGGTTCGATGACCTCTCCATTACCGGAAAGAACGAGCATTCCTTCTCTGTCCGCGACTATCATCAGGGCCTCCAGGCCTCTCATGCCTCTGTCGCTTCTCCATAACTGCGCGAGAGCTACTGCAGCCCTCTTCAGGTTGCCTCCGTGCTCTTCAAGCTTATCTTCAAATTTTTCTCTGAGAGTGAAAGCGTCTGCCACAGAACCCGCAAAGCCCACGAGCACTTTTCCTTTGTATATCGTGGAAACTTTTCTTGCTCCCATTTTCATGATAGCAGTCTCTCCCATTGTCACCTGACCGTCGCCTGCCATGCAGACATCGTCAGGGCCTCTCCTAACTGCGCAAATCGTCGTTGCATGAAATTCTACCATTTCTTTACCTCCGTTTTTACCGGTTTACTTTATAATCGCACTCGTTGTTCGAGCACGCATACTTTACAGTCTTGGATTTTTTCTCCACGAGCAGCGACCCGCATTTCGGGCACTTCTCGTTCACCGGTTTGTCCCAATAGAGCTGAGTGCAGTCCGGATAACCGCTGCATCCGTAGAACACTCTTCCCTTTTTGCTGCGTCTCTCGACAATATCTTTCCCGCACAGAGGACACTTCACACCCGTAGAAACAACTATAGGCTTTGTGTTCTTGCAGTCAGGATAGCCGCTGCACGCAAGGAACGACCCGAATCTGCCGTGCTTTATCACCATATGCTTTCCGCACTTGTCGCAGATCTCATCAGTCATCTGATCCTCGAACTCGACCTTTTCGATCTTTTCGTCCGCATACTTCAGTTCCTTTTCGAATCCCGAATAGAACTCCCTGATGATGTCCTTCCAGTCTGTATCTCTGATCTCGATCTGGTCCAGTCTGTCTTCCATATTAGACGTGAATGCAGTATCAACGATCTCTTTGAAGTATTCTTCCATCATGTCCGTCACGATAAAACCGAGCTCGGTCGGGACAAGGGTCTTCTTTTCCCTGGATATATATTTTCTGGCAAGCAGTGTCGCAACGATAGGTGCATACGTACTCGGCCTTCCGATATCTTTTTCTTCAAGTATTTTGACAAGCGATGCCTCAGTGAACCTCGCAGGAGGCTGAGTGAAACTCTGCTCGCCTCTGACATCGTCCGCGGCAAGCTCTTCTCCCTCCGTAAGCTGAGGAAGCAGTCTGTCATCTTCCTTGTTCTGGGAATAAACTTTCAGGAATCCGTCGAATTTCATTTTCGAACCCGTGGCTCTGAAAAGATACTTCCCGTTATTTATATCCGCTGTGACCGCATCATAAACAGCCGGACTCATCTGACTTGCCATAAATCTCGACCAGATAAGACTGTACAGTTTATACTGATCATTCGTAAGCGAGTCCCTGATATCATCCGGTCTCAGATCGATCCTGGCAGGTCTGATCGCTTCATGAGCGTCCTGCACTTCTTTATTTTTATTTGAATATGTATTTCTTCTGTGATATTCAGGACCGTAATGTGCAGTAATGAAAGCTGCGGCGGCATCCTTCGCTTCTTCGGATATTCTGACCGAGTCGGTCCTGATGTAAGTGATAAGCCCGGCAGTTGATCTGACTGTCTCCGTCTTTATATCGACGCCTTCGTACAGCTGCTGCGCTATCATCATAGTTTTTCTGGTATTGAAATTGATTCTGTTCGAAGCTTCCTGCTGCAGGCTGCTCGTTGTGAAAGGCGGAAGAGGATTCCTTCTTCTCTCGTTTTCAGTCACTTTGCCGGTGATGAATTTCCCTGCCCTGACTTCGGTGAGTATCCTGTTCGCTTCTGTTTCGTTCGGGATCTCTATTTTTTTCCCGTCTGCCTGCATGAGTTTTGCGGTGAACGGTTTGTCCTTTCTGAACATTGCCGTAATAGTCCAGTATTCTTCCGGGACAAATGCTTTGATTTCATTTTCCCTGTCGCATATAATTTTCAACGCCGCTGACTGGACCCTGCCGGCGCTCAGGCCTCTTCTGATTTTTCTCCAGAGCAGAGGGCTTATCTCATATCCGACAAGCCTGTCGAGGACACGCCTCGCCTGCTGTGCATCAACCAGTTTCAGATTGATCGCCCTCGGCTTTTTTATAGCTTCCTTTACGGCATCCTTTGTTATTTCGTTGAACTCTATTCTGCACTGTGAATCCTTATCGATCCCCAGGATGTAAGCCAGATGCCAGGAAATTGCTTCCCCTTCTCTATCCGGGTCGGTTGCCAGAAAGACTTTGTTCGCATCCTTCGCTTCTTTCTTGAGCATTTTTATGACATCGCCCTTGCCTCTGATATTTATATACTGCGGTTCGAAGTCCTGTTCAATGTCTATTCCGAGCTTGCTTTTCGGAAGATCCCTGACATGCCCCACTGAAGCGACCACCTTGTATCTGCTTCCCAGGAACTTGCCTATTGTCTTCGCTTTGGACGGCGACTCGACTATTACCAGGTTCTTTTTTACCGCTGTTTTTTTATTTGCTGCTGTCTTTTTTTTAGCAGTATCTGCCATGCTGTTTTTCCTCCGTTAATTGATTCCGGTTCTTATAGTGTCAAATTATACCCTATTGATTCTATTTTGCAACAAATATTTTTCCGAGCGCTGTGTAAACAAGTCCTTTCATTTCAAGAACAGTAACAATGCCGCTGATCTCCGCCGCGGTTTTTCCGGTGCGGTCAGCTATGTGATCATATGTGACTTCCGACTGTTCTCTTATCACATCCATGACAATTATTTCATCTTCTCCGAGCTTCCATTTTTCATCCACGCCTGCCTTTCTTTTAATACCGAGATCCTGAAAAATATCGTCCAGAACCACGAGCGGCTGTACCCCGTCTCTTATGAGCATATTGCCGCCAATGCTGTAAATGCTGTTGATGTTCCCGGGTATCGCATACACCTGACGCCCCTGCCCGTCCGCAAGTCCGGCGGTAATAAGCGCGCCGCTGTTCAGTCCGGCCTCCGCCACGACNGTCGCATGCGAAAGCCCGCTGATGATCCTGTTCCTCTGCGGGAATGTATATCTGCTCGCCGGCATGCCGGGCGGATATTCTGTAACGACCAGTCCGTCGCGTTCTATCACCTGTTTGAGCTGCCGGTTTGCCGCCGGAAAACATATATCCGCACCGTTTCCAAGAACAGCGATCGTTTTCCCTCCTCCTCTAAGCGCGCCTTTGTGCGCCGCGCTGTCGATCCCCATTGCAAGCCCCGACACAACGGTGACATCGTGCTCTGCCAGTCTCTCGGCGAGGCGCATCGCAGCCCACTTGCCGTAATCGGTACATTTTCTCGACCCGACGATCGATACGCACAGCGAGCCGGCGAGCCCGATGTCTCCTATATAATAAAGCTGTTTCGGCGCACCCGGTATTCTTCTCAGCAATGCCGGATACTGCGCGTCAGACAGTCTGACTTTCTTTATTTCCATTTTTCCTCCTGCTCCTGCGGGCGGTAACGCATCGCTTCCGCAAGATGACTGCATCCTATATCCTTGTCTCCGTCAAGGTCGGCTATCGTCCTCGCCGTTTTAATGACTTTGTAGTATCCGCGCATATTCAGCGCCAGCTTTTCGTATGCCTCGGCCATAAACTTCTTTTCCTTCCCGCTCAGCGGGCAGTAATGCCCGATCATTCCCGGCGTCAGCTGCGAGTTGAAAAAAATCTCTTCGTTTTCATATCGCTCCAGCTGCACCGTTCTTGCTTTCTCTACATCCCTTTTCATCTCGGCAGACGACTTTCCGCCGCCGCCCGCAAGCTCTTCATATTTCACGCGGCATATCTGCGCATGTATGTCGATCCTGTCCAGAACCGGTCCCGGCAGCCGGCCCCGGTAGGCAGCGATCTGCCCCGGCGTACACGTGCATTCATGCAGCGGATCTCCGAGATACCCGCACCTGCACGGATTGCTCGCCGCCACAAGAATGACATCGGCAGGAAATATTACTACACCTCCCTGTCTTGCGATAATAACATTTCCGTCTTCCAGAGGCTGACGCATCGAATCCAGGATATGCCTCCTGAACAGCGGTATTTCATCGAGAAATAGAACGCCGTAATGTGCGAGCGAGAATTCGCCCGGCTTCGGCCTGGCCCCTCCCCCGAACATGGCTGATGATGTAATAGTATGATGCGGCGCGCGGAATGGTCTTTCTTCCATCATCCGGCCGTTATCTTCAAGCATTCCGGACACGCTGTATATTTTCGTCACCTGCAGTTTTTCTTCATACGTCATGCCCGGAAGTATCGTCGGCAGTCTTCGCGCCAGCATGGTCTTGCCGGCTCCGGGCGGTCCTGTCATAAGGATCCCGTGCGCGCCTGCCGCACATATCATCATGGTACGCTTCGCACTTTCCTGCCCTTTCACGTCAGAGTAATCTTCCCTGTGCGGCACCGGGATATTTTTGTTCGCTTCTCTACTATTATATATGCGGAGCGGAGCTGTTCCTTTCACGAACTCCGCCGCCTGTCTCAGGTTATCTGCAATATATATCCCGGCGCCTCTGGCAAGAGAAACCTCTTCCGCATTTCCCCGCGGCACAACGATCTTTCTGATTCCGTTTTCAATAGCGCATAATGCCAGCGGCAGCGCGCCTCTTACCGGGCTCAGACGTCCATCCAGCGACAGTTCACCGAAAAAGGCATGATCCGCCAGATGATCGCCGGTCCTGCCGCTTTCGGCAAGCAGTATTCCTATGGCGATCGGCAGGTCGAAATGAGTTCCGCCCTTCCTGATATCCGCCGGTGCAAGATTTACAGTGACCCGGTTCCTCGGATATTTATATCCTGAATTGATGATTGCAGACCTTATTCTGTCTCCTGATTCTTTTATCATTGTATCTCCCAGTCCGATCACATTGTATGCCGGCAGTCCGCCGCTTATATCTGTTTCCACTATTACAAAACGTCCGTCGATCCCGGAAAGAGAAGCGGTTAAAACTTTTGACAGCATCAGAATGCTCCTTTGCATTGATTTATATAAACCTCAATAACATCGAACCGGACTCTCATCCCCTCCAGTCTGTTCGTCATAATATAATATTTCGCTGCCGACCGGATCCGCAGCTGCTTAGCCGTTCCGACGAATTCCGCCGGATATCCGTAGGCCTCGCTGGCCCTGGTTTTCACTTCGCATATTATGAGTTCATTATCTTTTTGCGCGACGATATCCAGCTCTCCTGTTCTGCATCTGAAGTTTCTTGTCACTATTCTGCAGTTCTGCCGCACAAGATACTCCGCTGCCATATCCTCTCCGAAATCTCCGAATTCTTTTTTGTTCATTCTCTCCATTGCCTTCATTCCTCCTGTGCCCGTCTGCAATTGGTATTATATGGTAATTTCCATATTCTGTCAATACAGTAATGTAAATATTTTACATCCACATTTTCGCTCATAATAAATGTAAAGCCCGCTTGACATCAAATGTAAAGTGTGCTTTACTATAAATAAAGATGATCATCAATGCAATATGCGGAAAAAGCATCCGCGCATCCGGGCACATTTTTTCATGGAGGCGTCAATTGAAAAACCATATTGAAGAACTGCGTAAAGAGCGCAGGCTCACACAGCAGGAACTCGCAGACGCCGTCGGCGTCACCCGGCAGACAATAATCTCCCTCGAACGCGGGAAGTACATCGCATCACTCACCCTCGCGTTCAGGCTGTCACATTACTTCGGCAAAACTATCGAAGATATTTTCGAGGAGGATGAATGATGAAAGTTTTTAAAGAAAAGATGTTTTACTTTTTGGTCATATTCCTGACCGGAGCAGCAATGTTTATTGCCGGGCGTCTGAACGGCAATGATTATTTGTTCGGGATCGGTATCGGCCTCGGGGCTGTCTCGATCGCCAAGGTGATCCAGTATGCAGTGATTTTCAAGACGAAAGATGCTGCCAAAGAGTATCTGATCGCCGCAGGCGATGAACGTAATCTGTTTATCGCGGGCAGGGCGAGCAAACTCACGATACAGATAACGAGTATCTCCGGACTTGCCGCGGTAATAGCTTTCGGCGCTGCGGGCTATGAATCATATTCCATTCTCACTGCCGTCATAGTCTGCTTTATTTCAATACTTTACCTGGCCGTCTATTTTGTCGTCAGCAGAAAATACTGATCGTCGTTACTTCTGCAGTATGCGCATGGCTGCTCCGGCAGCCTGCGCGGTAAACGGTTCATTCCGCGTTTCGCCGGTCATTATCAGATTTAGGCCGCTGAAAGTTCATCGTGAATGATTGACTCGGCTTTTGAGCGCGTCATCTCGCCCCGTTTGGTTTTATACCGCTGCCGCTCAGGATAGAAAGGATTTTTCCTGTATTCCGCTGTACACCATTTGGGATAAGATGAGGACGGTGGTGCATATTTTCAATTCTGCTGGATCTGCACCACCATTCACTAGGTCGCAGCGATTGAGCGGGCGCTCAACAGACGAATTCACATTCGCGCCATCGGCGAGGGCCCGCAAACGTTGAAAATGGTGGTGCAATTTTCGGCTTTTCGAGAAATCGCACCACCATTTTCCATCCTTATCATATTATATCAACCAGTTCAGCAAAAAACACGGTCTCCCGGACGGAAGACCGCGCTGATGCGTTTCGCAACTGCTGGCATCTGGCAATAATTGTGTTTCGCAGCTGTTACGCTCTGCCATGGATGTTCTCAATATGGCAGAGCGTATTTATTGATTTATGCCAGGGCGTATTTTTCGATGGCGATCGCCACGCCGTCGTTTTCGTTGGTCTCGCTGACAAAGACGGCTTCTTTCTTGACGGCGTCTTTGGCATTGCCCATGGCGACGGGATAAGCGGCAAGTTTCATCATAGGGATGTCGTTCTCGCTGTCGCCGCAGGCCATCATTTCTTCCTTAGTCACTCCGACGATGTCGGCAAGTTCGAGCAGTGTGTGCGCCTTCGTGGTGTTTGCGGGACCTATCTCAAGGTTCCAGTCCCATGAGGTCGTCAGGGTAACGCCAGTAAGGCTGCGGCATTTTTCCATTACTTCGGCCTGCTCGCCGGCGCTCGGGAAGAACACATTGACATTCTCAACTGCATTTTTATGGTCAAGCATGAACCGGATGTAATTATCGATCGGCGTCCGCGTCTGCAGCACATATTCCCTGGTCCTGTAGCCGATCTCGCCGCGCTTCGTAGNTTNATACAGTTCACGTTCCAGATATTTTGCCTCGCCGTCAATAAAGGACTTTCCGGCATATTTCTGCGGAAATCGAGCTGGCCGGGAGAATTATCTTGCGATCCGCCTCCCACATTTTCCGGCGTATGACAGTGCGCACTCAGTATTTTTTTATGGCCTCATGTCTACGAGCTGCGCCGCCGTTTTGATGTGATCGCATATTGTNNTCCCGGAAAATTCCGTGAGCACTTTCGGCAGAGCGCCGAAACCATCTTCCGGTCGCGATCACTACATTTATTATCTCTCGCGATTGCCTCCGCGAGCGGCCTTTTTTCCGTCCTCCGGAGGAAAGACTTTTGTCCGACCTCAGCGTCGTTCCGTCGAGATCAAGTGCTATCAATTTTACTGACATTGCTGCTCCTTATCTATTATGCTTATCCAGGTCAAGTTCGAGTGCTTCGATGAACTCCGGATTATATTTTCTTACTTTCGCCATCGTTGAAGAATCGCCGTGTCCCGGATGCACCCTTATTTCGTCCGGCCATTTGTTAACGATATTCTGCAGCGCAGCGGCCATCCCCCAGGGATCCCCGTCTTCCAGATCGGTGCGCCCGATATCTGTATCAAAAAGCGTATCTCCTGTAAAGTGATCCCCGCCTTCAGCGCAGAAGCAGCAGCTGCCCTTCGTATGTCCCGGAGTATTCACCGCTGTGATTTTCTCTTCTCCGAGCATAAAGACATGCCCGTCTTCAAATGTCGTGACCGGGAAGCTGCAGTAATGCGCATCCGCTTCGTGTATGAATGCGGTGCACCCGAGTTTGTCGATGATCGTCTTCACTGCGCCGATGTGATCTTTGTGATGGTGCGTGAGCAGGACACCTGATATTTCCAAATTATTGTCTGCTGCGAAATCCAGAAATCTCTCCGGTTTATAGCCCGGATCGATGATGAACGCGTCGGCGCTGCTCTTTCTGGCGAATGATATATCCGTTGCTCTGAATGAATCCGCCTATATATTTTTTGATCTCCATATATCCTCCTGAATGTCATTTTATCAAACTGACGGGATATCAATTTATTCGAGTATCCGGTCCTTAAAACATCATTATATCAAACTATGATTGTATTTCTACGTAAAAGTGTTAAAATACCAAGAGATATGCAGATTTGACATATAATGAACGGGAAAAGGAGAATGTTATGAAAATTGCGGTTGTTGGCGCAGGAAAGCTGGGTATGAGAGTTACGAACGCCCTGCTCGGAGGCGACCACGCTGTCACTGTAATTGACAAGAATGAACAGACACTGCAGAAGTTGGGAACACAGATGGATGTTATGACTGTTACTGCGGACGGAAAAGATATTTCTGTCCTGCGTGATATCCACATATCCTCTTTTGACTTCCTTCTTGCTTCTACAGATTCGGATGAAAAAAATATCATTATCGCATCCTTTGCGAAAAAGATGGGATGCTCGCATGTCATGGCCAGGGTCAGAGACCCCGAGCACATGAATCAGATGGATTTTATCAGGGACAACATGAATATCGATTACCTGATCAATCCCGATATGTCGATAACGATAGAAATATATAAATATCTGGTTGAAAAATACACTCTGAACAACGGTATTTTCCAGAGCGGGAAGATATCGCTCCTCGAATTCAATGTTTCCAAAATGCCGAAACTGATCGGAATGGATATGTTCAACATTGCCTCCGTTCTCGAAGGCACGCTGGTCGTTGCGATCTCGAGAAACGGCAAGATCATCATCCCGCACGGAAGCACAAAAATAATGCAGAACGACGGTCTGTATATCATTGGCGAACGTGCAAGGATCACCGATCTGAGCCGCATGGTGCATGAAAAAGGCAAGTATACCGATCTGCAGAAAGTTATGATCGTCGGCGGCGGAAAGACCGGTCTCTATCTTGCAAAGATGCTGACCGATTTCAACATTTCCGTCAAGATAATCGAACGTTCCAAGGAACGCTGTTTCTATCTGGCCGAGCACCTCGAAAACGTAATGGTCCTCCACGGCGACGGTACCGATGTCAGTCTCCTTGAAGAAGAAAGCATCGACGATATGGATGCTTTTGTTACTGCAACCGGATTCGACGAGGATAACCTGCTGCTTGCACTGATGGCCAAGGACCGCGGGATCGAAGATGTTATCGCGAAGGTAAGCCGTGCGACATACACCGAACTCATAAGCAATCTCGGTGTCGATATGGTTCTGAACCCCCTCGACATCACAGTCAGCAATATCATGAGGACCATTCAGGGTTCCAAGCGCGTCATCTCGTCGAGACTCATACAGGGGCAGGCGGAGATCATGGAAATCGTCGCGGCTCCTCATATGAAACTCATAGACAAACCGATCAAGCAGCTCAGGCTTCCGACCGGCATGCTCATCGCAGCTGTCAGGCGCGGCAATGAAGCAATGATCCCTAACGGCGACACTGTCATCAAACAGGGCGACCGCGTTATTTTGATTTGTCTTCTTTCAGAAGTCACTGATCTTGAGAAAATACTGCGCGCCGGCAAAGCTACAGATTTCATCGGAAGGTAAGGGAAGAGTTTAATGGATCTCAACATTAGAGCGATTGTGCGTGTAATAGGGCTGCTCATGGTATTGACAGCCTGTTGTATGATGCTCCCTCTGCTTGTGGGGTTCTATTATGGTGAGCTCGATTCAGTAAAAGCCTTCCTTTCTGTCATCATTCCTGCGTTTGCTCTCGGAAGCAGCCTTGTCATGGTTATAAAAGCTCCGAGGGGTAAATTAAAGAACCGTGACGGATACATCATCGTTGCTCTGTGCTGGCTTTTCATGTCGCTTATCGGTGCTCTCCCGTTCGTCATACAGGGATGCATCCCTTCATATGCGGACGCTTTTTTCGAGACGTGCTCGGGCTTCTCGACCACCGGATCAACGATAATCCCCGACCTTACAGTAATACCTCAGTCGATGCTTTTCTGGCGTTCGTTCACACACTGGGTCGGCGGCATGGGAATACTGGTTCTCGCGGTCGCGCTGCTTCCTGCTCTGGGAATAAGCGGACAGCTGATCGCCAGCAACGAATCTCCGGGCCCGACTTTTTCCAAGACTACGGCTAAAGTCAGCGATATGGCCAAAAGCCTATATCTGATTTACACAGTCTTCACAGTGGTCGAAATCGTGCTCCTGATGTTCGGCGGAATGAGTCTTTTCGATGCAGCAGTCCAGACATTCGGCACAGTCGGCACCGGCGGTTTTTCGAATTACGGCGACAGCATCGCTCACTTCCACAGTCCTTACTGCGAATGGGTCATCACTATATTCATGATAGCATCGGGCGCGAATTTCAACCTGTATTACTTTGCGGTCACAAAGAGCATCCGCACGATATGGCAGGACTCGGAATTCCGGCTGTACATATATATCATTTCTGCTTTCAGTCTGCTTATCGCGCTGGACCTTGTAGTGACGGGAACTGTTTCTGATATTTCGGATTCTATCCGGGCAGGATTCTTCCAGGTCGCTTCGATAATCACGACAACAGGCTTCGCAACAACAGACTTTGATCTCTGGCCGACTTTCTGTAAAATGATGCTGTTCGCGCTGTTCTTCATCGGCGGCTGCTCGTCATCTACAGGCGGCGGCATCAAGGTCTGCAGAGTGCTCGTACTGCTTAAATTAATAAAACGGAACATTACTACGAAGTTGCATCCGAATGTGCTGTATAACATCAAAGTCGACGGCAAGATAGTCGATTCAGAAGTAATACAGGGCATCACCAGCTTCACTTTCCTATATATCGTCTGCTTCTTTGTTGTCTCGCTTTTGATCTCTGTCGACGGGTTCGACATTGTGACAACGCTTTCGGCAGCGGGAACCTGTCTCGGAAATATAGGACCGGGGTTCGCAAAAGTCGGACCTGTGCTGAACTTCGCCGCTTTCAGCGATTTCAGCAAATGGATATTGTCGTTCACGATGATTGCCGGCAGACTTGAACTGTTCACGCTGTTCATGCTCTTCTCCCGCAGATTCTGGAACCCTTATCATTAGCATGTAAAGGAGAAGAAAAGTACATGGACTTCAGATTCAGGACAATCTTCAAAACACTGGGCTTTCTGCTCATTATCACAGGCATCGCTATGCTGCCTTCTCTTTTGTGTGCTTATTGTTCGCATGACCGTGTCACGATGGACGCGTTTCTGCTTTCAGCTTCACTGTCGATAGGACTCGGACTTATCATGTATATTTTCATCAGTCCTTCCGCGAGGACCCTCCGCATACGCGATGGTTATATGACGGTGCTGATCTGCTGGATGGTCTGCGCTCTTTTCGGCGCGATCCCCTATTATTTTTCCGGGCAGACGCATACAGTCTGCAATGCAATTTTTGAAGCTGTTGCAGGATATACTACAACCGGCGCGTCAGTGATTTCCGACCGTGTGCTGTCTGATGCACTGCTGCTGTGGAAAGCGATCACGCACTGGCTCGGCGGCATGGGAATTGTCGTATTTATTATCTCGATACTTCCTTCTTTCGGGATCAGCGGTCTGAGGATCGCGGCTGCAGAAACACCGGGGCCGTCTGTTACACGCACATCCGCCCGCACCACAGACACCGCCAAAATGCTTTATTTTTCATATATCTTTCTGACAGCATGTGAATTCCTTATGCTGTGGCGCGGAAGCTCCATGGGTGCATTCGAAGCTCTGATAAACTCTCTGGGCAGCATATCGACGGCAGGTCTGATGCTCCATCCGTCAGGTGTGGCGTATTATAACAGTCTTTACGTGGAACTCGTAATTGCAATTTTTACAATACTTTCTTCCATCAACTTTATGATGTATATTTATGTGATCCAGAGAAACTGGAGCGGAATAAAACGGAACATCGAACTGCGTGTATATCTCGGCATAATCGCCGGCTCCACGCTTCTGGTTTCAGCCGGGCTGTTTTTTTCCGGCACGTTCCGCTCGTTAGGCGAATCGCTGAGATACGGATTTTTCCAGGTGACCGCATTCGCCTCAACATCAGGATTTACTATTACCAATTACAACAACTGGCCGGGCATATGCCAGATGGTGCTTTTTATTCTCCTGTTCACCGGAGGCTGTGCTGCCTCGACAGGCGGCGGACTCAAAATCATCAGAGTCGTTGTTGTGTTCAAATTGATTGCCAGAGGTTTTTACAGGCGCGTTCATCCGCGTTCTGTCCGCGCAGTCAAAATCGGCGGCAACGCTATGAATGGACCTATCGTTTCCAGCATCACTACCTTTATTCTGCTTTATCTTGCAATGTATGTGCTGACGGCCATCGTGCTCTCACTGCAGAATCTCGATATGACATCGACATTGACTGCAGCTGCGGCCCTGCTTTCGACAACAGGATCCGCTTTCGGAGTTATCGGCGATGCCGGGAACTTCGCCATGTTCTCCGGCCCGCTAAAGCTGTTCATGTCGCTCGTAATGATCATAGGCAGACTGGAACTGACAACTGTCCTCCTGATGTTCATCCCGGAATTCTGGAACCCTAACAAGGCGAAAATCAGATAGCAGAATGCCTGTTCCTCAGATCAAGGTAAAATTGATTTCACGTTCTTCGATGTCAACTGAAGAAACTCTGATCCGCATTTCATCGCCCAGAGCGTAGATCCTGTTCGTCCTGCGCCCGATCACGCGGTAATGCTGCGGTTCGAACTCATAATAATCATCGTTCAGATCCATCAGCCTGATCATGCCTTCGACTGTATTCGGCAGTTCCACATATATCCCGTAATTCGTAACTCCGGAAACTATGCCGTCGTATTCCTCTCCGACATGATAAGACATATACTCGCATTTTTTCAGTTTCTCAACATCGCGTTCAAGATCTATTGCAGTACGTTCTGTTTCCGACGAATGCTCCGCGGCGTCTTTCGCTTTCTTCCTGAGACTGCGGAAGGCTTTCTGATCGACTTCTCCGTGAAGATATGATTTGATTATTCTGTGGATCATCAGATCCGGATACCGCCTGATCGGCCGATGTGAAGTGGCAGTAATAATCAAGGGCCAGTCCGAAGTGTCCCCGGCATTCCGTGTCGTAAATTGCTTTCTGCATAGACCTCAGCATGACGCTGCTGACCACTTTTTCGTAAGTATGACCGCTGACTTTTGCAAGCACCTCATGCAGCTGCTTCGGAGAAATGTTCTCCGGACTTCCGTTCAGGCCTATCCCGACACCCTTGAGGAAAGTCTGAAATTCCTCCATCTTTTCACGCGCGGGTTTATCGTGTACACGGTAGACGAAAGGCGCATTTTTTTTGCTGAACTCTCTCGCAACAGTCTCGTTCGCCAGGAGCATGAATTCCTCTATCATCTTATTTGCAGTCCTTCGTTCGGCTGCGCCGATCTCAACGGCGATCCCGCTGCTGTCCAGCGTGATCTCAGATTCTTCAATATCAAAATCAAGACTACCCCGGGCATCTTTTTTCTCAGCCAGTATTGCAGCCAGCTCATCCATCATCAGGATATCCTGATAAATATCATCATANCTGGCGATCAGCTTTTTGTCTTTATTCTCGAGCATGTCGGACACTTCTGTATAGACCATCCTCTCGCATGACCTGATAACGCTTTCATATATCTTATGCCCTGCAACATCGCCTGCCGGAGTTATTTCCATATCGACTGAAAGTGTGAGCCTGTCGACCCCCGGATTCAGGCTGCAGATACCGTTCGAAAGCATTTCCGGAAGCATCGGAATGACCTGATCGACCAGATAAATACTATTACCGCGGCTGAAGGCCTCTCGGTCCAGAGATCCGTTTTCCCTGACATAATGACTGACATCCGCGATATGCACGCCGAGGAGATAATTGCCGTTCCTGAGTTTTTCCACGGAAACCGCATCGTCGAAATCTTTGGAATCTGCCCCGTCGATTGTGAATATCGTCTTGCCCCTGAGATCTTTCCTGGCCGCAATATCAGATCTCCGCACTCCCTGCGCTTCCAGCGTGCCGGCTTCCTGTATCACTTTTTTCGGAAAATCCACAGGTACGTTATATTGTCTTATCAGCCCCTTGATGTCTCCTCCCGGTTCGCCCGCATGACTGATCACCTGAATGATCCTGCCTTCCGCNCTGTCGTGTTTCCCGGGATACTTNACGATCCTGGCCACCACTTTGTCTCCGCGCTTCGCTCCGCCGAAATCCTTTTTCTTGATGAAAATATCATCATTCTGTTTGCGGTCATCGGGCACCACAAAGCCGAATTTCTTGTTCTTTTCAAATGTGCCGACGACCTCTTCAACGCTTCTCGAAATGATCCGCGTGACTATTCCCTCACGCGACTGTTCCCAGAGATACTCCGGAATAAGATCGACCTCGACGATATCGCCGTTCATTGCTCCGTTCATGCTTTTGCCGGGCACGAAAATATCGCCCGCCGATCCGTCCTCATCTTCCGGAGTCACGAATCCGAATCCTCGTTTATGCTTATGTATGACGCCCGTTTTCGGCGGCAGATGTTTTTTGTTTTTCTTTGCCATTTATATATTCAACCTTTCATATTTCTATTATATAATACTATTTGTGGAGGTGTACTATGGATTACAGAAGATTTGACAATGTTATCTACGCTAAATTCAAACAGGGTGAGGAGATCCTCGAGGATCTGAAAGAAATCTGCGAAAAGGAAGACATCCGCCTTGCATCCGTACAGGGCCTCGGCGCATGCTCCAGAGCTACCGTCGGGGTATATGACGTCGCAAACAAGGAATACCATTCCCGCGACATCGAAGGAACGCTTGAACTCGTTTCGCTCACAGGTAACGTCACGCGCGATGACAGCAATGAAGTGTATCTCCATTGCCATGCCATGTTCTCTTCTCTCGAAGAAGACGGCACCATNACNTGCTGCGGCGGTCACCTGAGTTCTGCAGTAATAAGCGCGACAGGCGAAATCGTGATCACTGTATCGAACGGCAGCGTGGGCAGAGTCTACAGCCCGCAGCTCGGCCTCAATCTGTGGAAGTTCCGCCCGTTCATCGACTGCAACTGCTGATACAGCATCTGACACAGCTGCCTGACCATGCACAGCTGACGAATCGCCGGCTGTTTCTGCACNGCCTAAAAAAATACTCCCGGGCAGACGCTCGGGAGTTTCATCTTCTTTTTTACTGTATGCCTTCAAGCGTAACGATCGCCAGTGAAAGGATAATATATGCCACTGCACACACGATGGTTACCTTGTGCAGAATAGCATCATACCCCTGACTCTTCTTTTTCCCGAAAAGCTGTTCAGCTCCGCCGGCGATAGAACCCGAAAGTCCCGCGCTGTTGCTTTCCTGCATCAGGATGACTCCTACAATTATTACACTTATGACAGCTAATATGATCATCATGATCTTCATGTGATTATACCTCCGATATATCTAAATCATTCTTGTTTTTTTCAATAGCTTTACTATATTACCATACCCGGCCGCCGAAAGCAAGTGGTATGTCAGATTAATGTACAGCAGAGACGTGATGTACGTAACTGCCGCGGTGCAAGTGTACGACTCCACAATTAAGTACCATCAGGCAATGCCGCCATAGAAAAACCCGCGGCGCACAGCCGCGGGTTATAGCTGATCGATATCATTACATCAATTCGATATTGCTAAATAAATATTGCTGATTTATTTAGAAGTCTATGACTTTCATAAACTTTTCAGCGCTGAGGCTTGCTCCTCCGATGAGTCCGCCGTCGATTTCCGGCTGGTTCATGAGTTCCGTCGCATTTTCCGGGTTCATACTGCCGCCGTACTGGATGATCACTTCATCCGCAACGTCTTCATCATAGATCTCCGTTACAACATCGCGTATGAATCCGCACATTTCATTTGCCTGTTCCGGTGTGGCAGTTTTCCCTGTGCCAATAGCCCATACTGGTTCATAGGCAATTACCAGTTTCCTGACATCATCGGCAGTCAGGCCTTCCAGATCTTTTCTGATCTGTCCGCCTACGATTTCCTGCTCTTTTCCGGCTTCTCTTTCCTCAAGTACTTCACCCACGCAGAGGATCGGTATTATCGAAGACGTGAAAAGTTTCTTCAGCTTGAGATTCACAGTTTCGTCCGTTTCATGGAAATACTGTCTTCTCTCCGAATGTCCGATGATGCAGTAATCAACTCCGATTTCTTCGAGCATAGGTACGGAAACTTCGCCTGTGTATGCACCGCTGTCTTCCCAGTGGACATTCTCGGCGCCGACCTTTATATCAGTGCCGTCGAACGCTTCAACGAGCAACTCGAGATGTACATATGGAGCGCAGATCGCTGTCCTGACATCAGTATTTTTATATAGTGCTTTGAACTGTTCAGCGAACTCCACGGCATCTCTGCCCGACATGTTCATTTTCCAGTTACCGGCAATAAATGGAATTCTCATATTAATCTCCTCCTGTTATATTACTCTCTTACTTGTCCTCAAGAACGGCTACGCCCGGAAGCTCTTTCCCTTCAAGGAACTCGAGCGATGCACCGCCGCCTGTGGAAATATGTGTCATCTTATCGTCAAGTCCGAATTGTTTGACCGCAGCCGCGGAATCGCCTCCGCCGATCACGGTTATCGCGTCGCTGGCGGCAAGTGCTTCGGCTATTGCCTTTGTGCCGCCCGCAAAATTGCTCATCTCGAACACTCCCATCGGGCCGTTCCAGACTACAGTGCCTGCTTTTGCAATTTCATCGGCGAAAAGTTTTACGCTCTTCGGACCGATATCCATTCCCATCATATCCGCCGGCATTTTATCCTTGTCACATACCAGCGTCTCAGCGTCGTTCGCGAATTCCTTCGCGCATACGACATCGACCGGCAGCAGAAGATCCACTCCTGCATCGTCAGCTTCCTGTCTGAGTTTTTTCGTAAGCTCAATGCTGTCCGCATCCAGCAGTGATGTACCGATTTCCAGACCTTCACCTTTAAAGAAAGTATACGACATGCCGCCTCCGATTATCAGCGCATCTACCTTAGTCAGCAGATTTTCGATGACCGGTATCTTATCTCCGACCTTTGCGCCGCCCATTATTGCCACGAACGGTCTCTTCGGATCGTTGACAGCTTCTCCGAGGAATTTGATTTCCTTTTCTATAAGGAAGCCGGATACGGCAGGCATGAATTCCGCAACTCCGGCAGTCGAGCAGTGTGCTCTGTGCGCCGTACCGAATGCATCGTTCACGAAAATCTCACCCAGCTGAGCAAGTTCCTGCGAGAATGCAGGATCATTCTTCGTCTCTTCTTCACGGTAACGCGTATTTTCCAGCAGTAATATTTCCCCGTCTTTCATCGCGGAAACTGCGGCAACGACACCGTCATCCACCACGCGGTCGGACTGCGCGAATATTACTGCACCGCCCAGCAGCTCTCCGAGCCTTTCTGCGACCGGCGCCAGTGTGAATTCTTTGTTCGGCTGACCTTTCGGCCTTCCCATGTGCGACATCAGGATGACTTTTGCGCTGTTGTCTCTGAGATATTCGATCGTAGGAAGCGCTGCTCTGATCCTGACATCATCGGTGATTTTTCCGTCCTGCATCGGTACGTTGAAGTCGCACCTCACCAGGCACTTCTTTCCTTTTACATCAATGTCCCTGACCGTTTTTTTCATTTCGTTCCCCTTTATTTATTATCGATTTCATTCATATATTTTGCGAGTTCGAGTGTCTTTGTTGCATATCCGAACTCATTGTCGTAGTAAAGGATGATCTTGAACAGCTGGTTGTTCAGCGTGATGCCTTCTCTGGCATCGAAGATCGATGTATGCGGATCGCCGAGGAAATCGCTCGATACGACTTCGTCGTCAACGTATTCCAGAATGCCCTTCATCTCATTCTCCGAAGCCTTTTTGACCACTTCGCAGATTTCCTCATATGTCGTCGGCGTCTCCGTCATGATGTTGAGGTCGACCAGCGAAACGTCCGCTACAGGAACTCTGTACGCGATACCTGTCATCTTGCCTTCGAGTGCAGGAATGACTTTGGCAACTGCCTTGGCCGCTCCCGTCGATGTAGGAATGATGTTGTTGAATGAGCATCTGCCTCTTCTCCAGTCGCTCATTGAACGCATATCGACGACCTTCTGCTTTGCTGTTGCCGCATGGATAGTCGACATGAGCCCCGACTTGATCCCGAATGCATCATTGACTACCTTGGCGAAAGGCGCCAGGCAGTTTGTTGTACATGATGCGTTTGATACTACCTGATATTCTTTTTTATACTCTTTGTTGTTCACGCCCATTACGAAGGTCGGCGTCGCGGCATCTTTTGCAGGAGCGGAAATGATAACTTTCTTGGCTCCGGCTTTAATATGGTCCTTTGCTTTTTCAGTCGTTGTGTAAGCACCTGTTCCGTCGATGATATACTCAGCACCGCATTCACCCCAGGGGATATTTTTTGCCTCACCCTCGAGGTAGCATGGGATTTTCCTGCCGTTGATTATGAGTCCCTTGTCGTAAGTTTCGATCTTGCTTCCAAACTGCCCGAATGTCGAATCATACTGCAGCATATATCTCATATAATCATATTCGGAATTACGATAATTGATACCGCAAATCTCGATATCCGGATCGTTTGCCGCGATACGGATAGCCACTCTGCTGATTCTTCCGAAACCGTTCAATCCTAACTTAACTGCCATTTTTTCCTCCTCTGCGTCTTATATACAGACACCAATACTTTTTCCTGATCTTATATATACTACTACAATTTAAAACTTATTCAAATCTTTTTCCGTCTGGAAGAAGAAGCGATCCCTTCCTCTTCGCGGTACTTGGCCACGGTCCTCCGCGAGACGTCCATGCCTCTTTCATTCAGCATATCAGCGATTTTCTGATCGCTCAGCGGTTTCGCACTGTTTTCACCTTCGATGATCTCCCGGATATGCGATTTCACACCCGCTGAAGATATTCCTCCGTCGGCGCTCATCACGCCTCCCGCGAAGAAATACCTGAGCTCAAAAACTCCGCGCGGCGTCTGTATATATTTCCCGTTTATGGCCCTGCTGACAGTCGACTCCGCTATCCCCAGCTCATCAGCCGCCATCTTCATTGTAAGAGGTTTTAAGTACTTGACACCTCTCTCAAAAAACTCATGCTGAAAATTCACAGCAAAACGCGTCACGTTTTCGATCGTCTGCTGACGGTGTTCAATATTCCTTATAAGCAGCACTGCCGAATCCACGCGTCCCGAAAGATAATCGATGACCTCGCTGTCTTTTTCGGACTGCGCTTTGCGGAGGACACTGCGGTAATAGCTGCTCACTTCAAGTCTCGGTGTTCCGTCTCCGTACGGCACGATTTCAAAACTGCCGGTGTCTCCGATAAGTTCCATGTCCGGAACGACATAACTCGTCGAATGTCCGGATGCATACGATGATCCCGGTCTCGGATCGAGCCTGCGGATCACTTCCAGCATATGCTTCACATCTTCTTTTCCCACGCCGAGCGACTTCGCGATTTTATCTACGCGTCTTGCCGCCAGATCGTCGAGATGCTCGCGAAGAAGTTTTTCGTAATATTCATCCGCTTCACCGATATAGTCGAGCTGTATCAGAAGAGATTCGGCAAAATTCCCGGCGCATACTCCGATAGGGTCGAATCCGCGTATTATCTCAAGCTCTGCGCGTACATTTTCAATGCATGTTTTCAGCGCCGTGGCTATTTCCTCGGCAGTCGACGTCATCATACCGTTCTCATCCAGCGATTCAATGATATACTCACCGATCCACTTCTGCGCAATATCCTGCTCCGTCAGTCTCAGCTGCACCAGAAGATGCTCCTGCAGAGTCTCTCTGTCATCTGCAAGATTTTCATACATAGAATTCCGGTCGCTGCTGAATGAGTTCTGCTTGTAACTGATATCATCAAGTCCGCTGTTTTCCGCAAAATCAAGTATCAGCTGATCCAGATCAGAGTGTTCTTCATGCTCGTCACGCTCTTCACGTTCAGCTGAAGCATCATGCTCTTCTCCCGAGTCTGCTGACGTCTCAAGGACAGGATTGTCCATGAGCTCTTCACGTATATGCTCCAGCAGCTCCTGTCTGTTGAGCTGAAGGATCTTGACTGCCTGGATCATCGTCGGTGTCATGACCAGTTTCTGTGTCTGTTCAGTTCTTAGATCATTTCCTAGTTTCATATCCACCTCTGCTTTAATTATAACATACGAACACTTTTATTCCAACGACTCAGGCATATCCGCATTGCAAAATATTTCATTCGTGATAAAATATTTTATATATTAGCTAATGATGACAGGAGCATGATCCATGAGCAGAAACCCTATAAAACTAACCAGAGAAGATGAGCTTATCCTTAAAAGTTATATGACGCTGGCAGAAGGACTCGGCAGCTATCTCGGCGAAAGCTGCGAAGTAATACTGCACAGTCTTACCGACCTCGAACATTCGGTAGTAATGATTTCAGGCGGCGCTCATTCCGGAAGGACCAAAGGCTCGCCGATAACCGATCTCGGGCTCTCCCTTATTTCCGAAATCGAAGAACATCCCGATACGGATCATCTTAATTACTTCAACAAAGACGAGAGCGGCGCCGATATTAAATCGTGCACCATCGTTATCCGCGGCTCGAACCATAAGCCAATCGGATTTCTCTGCATAAACTGCTATCTCGGAACACCGCTTGATACTATCCTGCGCGGACTCACGCCGCCCGGTGAAGCTTCGGCGGCGGCCAGTCTGGAAGAAAGCTTTGCCGGAGACACGGCATCGCTGATCGGTTCAGCGCTTCGTTCCGCGCGAGACCAGGTTTTCCGTGACCCTTCGGTCTCATCGGGGAACATCAACAAAGAAATCGTTTTGCTCTTATACGAAAAAGGGATCTTCAACCTTAAAGACGCAGTCAATGAAGTCGCGCACCAGATGCACATCTCCAAGAATACCGTTTACATGCACCTGCGCAATATACAGAAGTAATATGCGCGGCGATGCGTCGGTGATGCAATGATGATCAAGGTCCGGCGCAGGGCATATTTCAATGGCTGGGTAAAATATGGCGTAAATTTTCGATGTTATAATATTTACACCGCTTTTCGCTCATTCCTAAAAACCGCATGATAATTTCACAGATGTAAAAACTGCCGGCGGTATCATTACCGCCGGCAGAAACAAATCTTGTTTTTCAGTTGTGTGATCGTACTCCTATTTCAGGACTCCGATGATCTCAACTTCGCAGAGTGCGCCTGCAGGAAGATCTTTGACTGCTACGCATGAACGTGCAGGTTTTCCTGTGAAGTACTTCGCATATACTTCGTTGAATGCCTGGAAGTCAGCAATGTCAGCAAGGAAGCATGTTGTCTTGATAACGTCTTCATAGCCGAGTCCGTTTGCTTCGAGGATAGCGCCTACATTTTTGCATGCCTGTTCTGCCTGGCCTACTACGTCAGCTGCTGTGATTTTTCCTGCTGCCGGATCGATGGCAACCTGTCCGGATGCATAGAGGAATCCGTTTGCTGCAATTGCCTGTGAATAAGGGCCGATGGCCGACGGTGCTTTGTCTGTTACTGTTACTTTCATTTTATATCTCCTTTTATTATTAATAAACAATTATCAGTTGATTGATATTATATCACATTCCGACACAAAATCCAGTACTATTCCATGCCCGGAAATCCGAGCTGCCGCAGAGCCTCGAACATTACTATATTTGCCGAATTTGCGAGGTTGAGCGACCTCAGTCTGGTATTTTCACTCATTGGTATTCTGACCGCGCATTCTTTATGCTCCGCGATGAACGGCCTCGGCAGACCGGCGGTCTCGCGCCCGAACAGTATCATATCTTCGTCGCGGAATTCAACGTCTGTGTAACACGTGCCGCCTTTCGTCGTCGCCAGCCACATTCTGCGCCCGCCGTATTGCTGCATGAACGCCTCGAGACTTTCGTGCACTTCAAGATCCACATACGGCCAGTAATCGAGCCCTGCCCGCCTGACGCTTTTCTCGTCGATATTGAAGCCGAGCGGTCTCACTAAATGCAGAACGCTGTTTGTGATCGCGCACGATCTTGCTATATTTCCTGTGTTTGGCGGTATTTCCGGTTCCACCAGTACTATATGTAATGCCATTTTCGCTGCCTCCTAACGCACATTATATATAATAGTAAAAAAAGAACAAATAATAAAGACAAAGCGGCAAAAATGTTGTATAATTTGAGCATTATTGACGAGAGTTATTGAAAACACTTGATTTTACAGGAGGAAAACGATGAAGAAAGTAAGAGTCGGTCTCCTGGGTTTTGGAAACGTAGGCTCAGGAACATATGATACGCTTAAAATGAATATGGGAAAGATAGAGCGTGAGACCGGCGTCACCTTCAGCATCGATAAAATACTGGTACGTGACCCTTCCCGGCCGAGACGCAGTGAAGCGCCGGCGGTTCTGTTCACGAAAGATCCGGATGATATTATCGGCAATCCCGATATCGATATTGTGTGCGAACTGCTCGGAGGTATCGAGCCTGCGTCGCAGTATATGCTGAATGCGATGAAATTCAGACAGCATGTCGTTTCGGCTAACAAGGCGGCAATAGCGGCAAATTATCCGCAGCTGATCAAGGCTGCGAAAGACAACGGAGTCGAATTCAGGTTTGAAGCTTCTGTCGGAGGCGGCATCCCGGTCCTGTCCGCACTGACGTCTGTACTCGGAGCAAATGATTTTTCCGAGATCATGGGCATATGCAACGGTACAACGAACTATATACTGACGCAGATGACGGATTTCGATCTTGACTACGAGGATGTGCTCAAGGTCGCTCAGGAGAAGGGATTTGCAGAAGCGGATCCTACGGCGGATGTGGAAGGTTTCGATGTGGCCAATAAGCTTTCGATACTCATCGCGCTTGCCTTCGGAGAATATATAGCCCCTGAGGAAATACCCACGACCGGCATTACGGGAATCACAAAAGACGACATTGCTTCAGCCACAGCCAGGCATCAGAAAATCAAACTGATCGGACATGCCTCAAAGGACGAAAACGGAAAACTCGAATACAGCGTGGCTCCGATGGAACTTCCGTTCAGCCACCCTCTCGCCGGAGTCAGCAATGAATTCAACGCGATTTTTGTTACCGGTAATGCGGTGGATGATCTGATGTTCTACGGCAAAGGCGCAGGTCCTCTCCCGACAGGAAGCGCAGTCGCCGGCGATGTGCTCGAAATCGGCAAAGCTATAGCAAAATGTGCGGAATGCGAAAAATAGATTTACAGAAAAAATACAGGAGGATAAAACGAAATGAGTCTTTACAGCGAATGGAAAGAACTTATCGAAAACCAGTCGAATGATTCGATAGATGATTTCTGGCAGGAGTACAGCGATGCGGAAACACGCATATACAGCGGTTTCCTCGATGATTACAAAAATGGATTCAGCGGGAACTTCAAAGAACTCGCTGATAAATACGAGACACGTCCTGTCATATTCATGGGATTCCTCGACGGTGCACAGCAGAGTATCTCGAACCCTTTCGAGCTTGAAGGCATCACCGAAGAGTCGGATATCAAACTTGATTTCGAACTCGAAAAACTCCTTTACAACATGATGAAGGCCGGCGCCGACTATCTTTACAGCCTGCCTCAGTGGGAAACGATCCTCGGCAAGGACAAGGTACTTGAGATCGTTAAGGAATACAAGAAATCCAAGACAGTCGTCAAAAAGAAAAAGCCCGGCAGGAATGAACCATGCTGGTGCGGTTCCGGCAAGAAATACAAGTACTGCCACATGCAGAGCGATGAGGAAGAAGAGAAAAAAGCTCAGAAACAATAATGAAATACACGACTCCCGACAGTATCGCTGCCGGGAGTTTTTTTACAATTAAAAGGACTGCCGCACGAGGGTCCCTCATTGCCGCAGTCCTGTTTTTGTTCTCAGATGTCAGCCGCATCACCGTGCTGTGCACAGATGCGTTCCGCCGCCGTATGATTTTTATTTTTCCGCTTCTTCCGTTTCATCTGCGGAACCGGCGTCGTTCTCTTCATAGTCATTTGTAAGTTTTAATTTGTCAAGGATATAGAAAACGATTCCGAGGATGATGCCGACGATAGTCGCCAGACACATTCCCGTAAGCTTGACTGAGCCTATCTGTATGAATGCTCCCGAAAGTCCGGTGATGAACACCACAGATGTGAGCGCAAGATTTCTCGGTCTCGAGTAGTCGATCTTCGAGTCGACCATGAGCCTGATTCCCGAAGCGGCGATCATACCGTAGAGAAGGAAACTGACTCCGCCCATTACCGGGGCAGGTATCGTCTGGATGAGTCCCGACGCTTTACCTATGAATGACAGGCAGATCGAGAATATTGCCGCACCGCCGATGACCCAAACACTGTAGACCTTTGTAATAGCCATTACTCCGATGTTCTCGCCGTATGTCGTTGTCGGCACGGATCCGCACAGACCTGAAAGAGCTGTCGAGATGCCGTCCGAGAAGAGCGTTCTGTGCAGGCCCGGATCTTCGAGAAGATTCTTGCCTACGATCTCCGATGTGACTACCTGATGCCCGATATGTTCGGATATTACTACGAGCGATGCCGGAATGATTATGGCGATCGCCTGCAGGCTGAACTTCGGTGTCAGGAAATTAGGAAGCGCCAGCCATGTCTGCTGATGGAGCGCCGAGAAATCGACGATCCCGCAGGCAAACGCGATGCAGTATCCTGCGATGATAGAAATCAGGATCGCGATGGCCGCCGCGAAACCTCTGAACAGTATCTGCCCGAAAACCGCTATCAGAAGCGTTACCACGAATACCGCGGCAAACTTCGGATTGATCGAAGTGTATGTAGCCGACAGGATAAGTCCGCCGTTCTGAGCCGCATTGCCCGCAAGCTCAAGACCGATGAGTGCTACTATCGGGCCCATTGCCGCAGGAGGAAGCACTACATCTATCCAGTGGACCCCGGCGAACTTGATGATGACTGCCACGATCATGAATATGCAGCCTGTTATCACAAAGCCTCCCAGAGCGTACTGGTAGCCCAGCGACGGGTTGTTGATGACCAGGAGCGCCGGCGAGATGAATGCGAAACTCGATCCCAGATAAGCCGGTGATTTCCCTTTTGTGACAAAAATAAAGATAAGTGTGCCGACGCCATTCATAAGAAGAGCTATAGCAGGACTTATCCCCAGTAAATACGGAACGAGCACAGATGCGCTGAACATTGCGAATGTGTGCTGGATGCTGAGAGGAATCCCCTTGCTTAGAGGAACCTTCTCCTGTACCTGAATTATTCTGTTGTTGCTCATTTATTTAATCTCCCTCACGATAATATATAATCGTGCTTATTATACTACGAATCCGCCGTTCTGCAATGAATAAATTTGGAAATCATACATATAAAGCGTTATAATGGGAAAGAAAATATTGATAACAACACCGGAGAAATAACTTGATATGAAATTTACNAACGAACAGGTATGTGAGATCCTTGACAGGCTCGCCGCGGAATATCCGCAGGCAGCATGCGCTCTCGATCATAAAGATGTATGGCAGCTGCTTGTGTGCGTCACACTTTCGGCGCAGACCACTGATGTTTCGGTCAACAAAGTCAGCCCCGCGCTTTTCCAAAAATATCCGACCGTGCAGGCGCTTGCGGATGCTGATCCCCACGATGTCGAAGAAATAATACACACAATCGGCATGTACCGCACCAAATCCAGAAATATCGTTTCCCAGGCGGGAATGATCGTCGACATGTTCGGCGGCGTCGTGCCGGAAGATGATGAGGAGCTTCAGAAGCTTCCCGGCGTCGGAGTCAAAACGGCGAATGTAGTAATGGCTGACGGTTTCGGTCATCAGCGCATTGCCGTCGATACTCATGTGTTCCGCGTCTCGAACCGCATCGGGCTCGTGAAAGCCGGCGATGTAACGAAGACAGAAGCCGGACTGAAGAAATGTCTGCCGGGCGACAGACTGACCGAAGCGCATCACGAGATGATATTTCACGGGCGCAGCTGCTGCACGGCGCGAAATCCCCAATGCGCACAATGCTGTCTGTCGGATATCTGTCAAAAGGCCGGCCTGCCGAAAGGAAAGAAATAATGTCACCGGAAGAAGAAGAAAAGAGAGTCTGTGATTATCTGGACGGGCTCGGAATAAAATATACAATACATCACCATAAAGCTGTCTTCACCGTGGCGGAAGTCGAAGAAAACGGGCTGATGATGCCCGGGCTGAATTTGAAGAATCTGCTGATCCGCGACAAGCGCGACAAAACTTTTTTTCTGGTAATACTCGAGGACGGCCGCAGATTTGAACGCAAAGAGTTCAGCGGGGCCGCCGGCTGGAGCGCAAAACTCTGCTTCGCTACGCCGGAACAGCTGATGGACAAACTCGGACTCACTCCGGGATCTGTTTCGCCGTTCGGCATCATGAACGATCCGTCGAACGAAGTCACCATAGTACTCGACCCGGTCATTACTGCGGCGCCTGACGACGAACTGCTGAACTTCCACCCCAACACCAACACCGCGACACTGTCGCTCACAAAAAGCGACTTCATCAGATTCCTTGACGCACAGGGAAATAAATACGTATAAAAAGAGGGGCTCTTTTCTGAGTCCCTCTTCGTTTTCTCCGCCTGTCATGCGTTCATATGTCTGCTGTATGATTTGTCCATGTGATCGGCCATGGCTTCCGCTCCGGCTTCCACATCTTTCTGTACAAACGCATCGTATATCCTGCGGTGCTCTTCCAGTACGACATCCAGATAATGCTCGTCGTGCTTTACATTTCTGTTGCTGTATTTTACATATATCTGATACGAACTCAGAAGGTGCATCAGCATCCTGTTGTGCGACGCCTTGTAGATCATCTGATGGAAGTTGAGGTTGATGTTCAGCATCTTGGAGATATCTTTTTTCATCGTATAGAACTCCATGAATTCGAAGTTTTCTTCGAGCTCGTCCATCTCGTCTTCGGTGATCCTTTCTATCGCCCAGCGCGTAGCCTGTACCTCGTACGCTTTTCTGAGAGTATACATATCGTCGATATCTCTGTCCGAAAGACTCGTGACAAATGCTCCTCTGTTCGGAACGTTTTCGATAAGTCCCTCAGCCTGGAGCTGCACAAGCGCTTCTCTCACCGGAGTCCTGCTGACCTCGTACTTATCGCAGAGATCCTTTTCCGTCAGCTTCTCGCCGTTTCTGAGCGCGCCTGAAAGGATGTCCTCCTTCAGTCTCACGAACAGATCCGTTGACAGAGAAACGTTCTTGGACGTGACCCCGTTCAGATTTTTAGTTACAACTGCCATATATTACCGCCTTTTCTTTAGAACAGTTTCGAGTAAAGATATTCTACGAATTCGTCGCGTGTTGCTCCGTTGCCTCTGCTGTCGATAACGATTTTCTTCTCCTTGTCAAGGCAGATGTCGAGCGCCTCATTCAGTCTGTCGCATTCAGCCTGATAACCGATGTGCGAAAGCAGCATCGCCGCTGCTCTCATGATGCTCGAAGGGTTCGCATAATCCGAACGTCCCTCTGTTATCATTCTCGGAGCNCTGCCGTGGATAGCTTCGAACATAGCGTGATGCTGTCCGATGTTCGCACTGCCCGCTGTTCCGACTCCGCCCTGGAGCTGAGCTGCTTCGTCCGTGATAATGTCGCCGTAAAGGTTCGGCAGGATGAACACCTGGAAGTCGCTTCTCTTGTTAGGGTCTACGAGTTTGGCTGTGGCAATGTCGATATACCAGTCNTCGACCGTGATGCCGGGATAATCCTCGCCGATGCGCTTGCATACTTCGAGGAATTTCCCGTCAGTCTTCTTGACGATATTCGCCTTGGTCACGATCGATACGCGGTCCTTGCCGTTGGCCTGCGCATAGTCGAACGCCATCTTCGCGATCCTCTCAGTCCCCTGCGTAGTAATGACTCTGAAGTCTATCGCAAGGTCATCCGTCACATCGATCCCGTCGCTGCCGAGCGCATAAAGGCATTCAGTGTTCTCTCTGAAGAATGTCCAGTCGACTCCGAGTTCAGGTATAGCTACCGGTCTTACATTGGCGAAGAGGTCGAGCTTCTTTCTCATCGCCACGTTCGCGCTTTCGATGTTCCCCCATTTGTCACCTTTTCTCGGTGTCGTAGTAGGGCCCTTCAGCAGCACGTTGCAGGCCTTGATTTCCTCAAGAACATCATCAGGAATAGCCTGTCCGGCAGCCGATCTGTTCTCGATCGTCAGGCCGTCGATCATCCTGAGTTCTATCTTGCCGCTCTTCACATCTTTCTCCAGAAGTTTCTCGAGAAGATCATAGGTCGGCTCCATGATAAGAGGGCCTATGCCGTCTCCGCCGATGCACCCGATAACGATCTTGTCCAGCGACTGGAAATCATCAAAATCATGATCAGCCTTCATTTTCTCAACACGTGCCAGCTGCGCCGTCACGATATCCTCTATTCTTTTCTTGTAATCTGCTGTCTGTGTCATTGTATTCCTCCTTAAGGGATCAGTCCTGAGCATTCAGGTAATTTATCTTTCCGCCTGCAAGTATCATCTCGAGTTCGAGGCTGAGAAGATTGGCTGCAGCAGCATATTCTTTTCCGGTCGCGGTATTTTTCACTTTGATCTTGTTGCTCCTGACCTGCTCGACCGCATTCTCGATCACGAGCTCCTGTCCGATCTCAAAATCATCGTAATCCGCCGGGTTTTCAAACACGAGCGGAATAATGCCGCTGTTGATAAGGTTCGAACGGTGTATCCTCGCGAACGATTTGGCGATCACGAACTTCACACCGAGATACAGCGGCGCCAGAGCCGCATGCTCTCTCGACGATCCCTGTCCGTAATTCTCGCCTCCTACGATCGCACATTCCTTAGCTTCCTTGCATCTCGACGCGAATTCCCCGTCGATCTTTTCGAAGCAGTAATCAGCAAGATGCGGAATGTTCGAACGGTACGGCAGCAGTCTCGAATCCGACGGCATGATATCGTCTGTAGTAATGTTGTCTCCCGGGTGCAGGCATACCTTTGCTCTGACAGTATCCGTGAGCGGCGTATTGAGCGGGAACGGTTTGATGTTCGGTCCCATTTCCACTTCCGTATTCTGTGTATTCGTTCCTTCCGGATAGATCATGAAATTATCGTTGATCTCAAAATCAGGCATCGACACTTCCGGCATCTCCAGTCCTGTTTTGCTTCCGTCCGTGAGAACTCCCTCGATCGCGGAAATAGCCGCCGTCTCAGGGCTCACGAGATATATATCGGCATCGAGCGTACCGCTCCTGCCTTTGAAATTCCTGTTGAATGTCCTGAGCGAAACAGCTCCGGATTTCGGCGACTGACCCATGCCTATGCATGGTCCGCAGGCATTTTCTATTATCCTGGCACCCGCAGCTATCATATCCGCCATGGCTCCGTTTGTCGCAAGTTTCTCGGTGATCCTCGATGATCCCGGTGAAATGACCAGNCTGACATCAGGATGCACTTTCTTACCTTTAAGAATGGCCGCGACTTTCATCAGATCCACATATGAGGAATTCGTACAACTCCCTATCGCCACCTGATCGACTTTGATCCTGCCTATATTCTCCACTGTATCAACATTGTCCGGCATGTGCGGTTTCGCCGCCAGCGGCACGAGCTCCGAAAGATTTATATCGAGCTCTCTGTCATATACCGCATCCTCGTCTGCTGCCAGCGGTACGAAATCCTGCGGTCTTCCTTCCTGCGTGAGATATTCTTTTGTTCTCTCATCACTCGGGAATACAGATGTTGTCGCTCCGAGCTCCGCGCCCATGTTGGTGATAGTCGCTCTGTCAGTTACTGAGAGAGACTTCACGCCTTCGCCTGTATATTCCACGATGCAGCCGACACCGCCCTTGACGGAAAGCTCCTGCAGCACCTTCAGAATGACATCCTTTGCTGATGTCCACGGCTGCAGTTTGCCCGACAGTTTTACATTGATAACCTTCGGAACAGTCAGGCTGTAAATTCCTTTTGCCATAGCGACAGCTACGTCGAGTCCGCCCGCTCCTATCGCGATCATGCCTATGCCGCCGCCTGTTGGCGTATGGCTGTCCGATCCCAGCAGAGTTTTGCCCGGTTTGCCGTAATTCTCCAGATGAAGCTGATGGCATATGCCGTTGCCCGGCTTCGAATACAGAATGCCGTGTCTCTTGGCAACGCTTTTAATAAATGCATGATCATCCGCATTCATGAACCCTGTCTGAAGCGTGTTGTGATCGATGTACGCAACTGAAAGTTCTGTTTTTACATGCTCTATGCCCATAGCCTCGAGCTGCAGATAAACCATCGTTCCCGTAGAATCCTGCGTAAGTGTCTGATCCATTTTGATCGTGATTTCTGTTCCGGGTACCATTTCGCCCCTGATCAGATGATCTTCGAGGATCTTGTAAGCAAGTGTCTTTCCCATAATGATCTCCTTTGATATAATGATTCCCGCCTTTGCGGACTAAATTGTATGCTTGTATACAATTATACGATTCTTTTTAAGATTGTCAAGACGAAAGNGTTCCGGTATACAATTTTTATTTGTTTATGCATACTTTTATGGTATATTGAAAGCGAGGTAAAAAAATGTTGGGATATGTCATCTGTGAAAAGCCGGAAATGAAAGTCAAAGAATATGAACTGTACAACGGCTATTACTGCGGAGTATGCAAATCAGTAGGCTCAAGATACGGTCACGTTCCGAGAGCTATGCTGAGTTATGACTCGGCATTTCTTGCTGTGCTTCTTGCAGGCATGGATGACAGCAGCGACACTGTAAAAAGAGAGCACTGCATCGCGCACCGCTTTCAGAAGAAGACGATCGTAAAAAACAGATACGTCGATTATGCGGCAGATATCATGCTGATGCTGGCATATATGAATATGCAGGACGATATCGACGATGACAACAGCGCTAAAGCCAAAGTCGGAAAAATGGTGCTCAGCAAATACTTTTCGACTGTACAGAGACTGCATCCCGATCTCACGCTGGAAATTGAATCGCTGCTGAAAGAGCTTGCTTTCCTCGAATCTCACAAATGCTCAAGCCTCGATCAGGTTTCGGACTGCTTCGGCAGGATCCTCGAAACTATTCTCGCAGGCGGCGCGTACAACTGCGGTGACGGCCAGATCCGCGTACTTAAGAGATTCGGCTACCATCTGGGAAAATGGATATACCTCGTCGACGCGTTCGACGACGTGGCGGAAGACATCATCAACGACTCATTCAACCCATTACTGTACCGATACGGATATTACGAAAGAGCCCACGAAACCGCAGCTGAATTCATTACCCGGATAAAGCCGGAGTGCGAACAGAACATGTTGATTTTGTGTGCTGAAATGAGCAAAATGCTTGATCTTCTTGATATAAAGAAGAATAACGCTATAATAGAAAACATAGTGCGAATGGGGCTGCTCCGCAGCACGGACAACGTACTCGGAAACACTACACTCGAAGGAGAAGAATAATGGTAACAAATCCATATGAAACACTGGGAATAAAGGAAGGCGCATCACAGGAAGAAATCAAGGCGGCATACCGGGAACTGGTAAAAAAATATCATCCGGACAGATATCAGAACAATCCGCTCGCAGATCTCGCGGCCGAAAAGATGCGCGACATCAATGAAGCCTATGACATGCTCACGAAAAACCAGAACGGCACAGGTGCCGGATCCGGCTCGTACGGCGGATCCTATTCCGGCGGCGGACAGGCCAAAGGATCGCCTGAATTCCAGGCGATCAGACGCGATATCGATACCAACAACCTGGCTGCTGCAGAGCAGAAGCTGAACAACATACCTGTCAAAAACGCCGAGTGGATCTTCCTCTCCGGCATGGTCTCATACAAACGCGGATGGTACGACGACGCGCGCGGCAAGATCCAGCAGGCCTGCAATATGGCTCCGAACGACATGGAGTACAGACAGGCGCTCAATGCGCTCAATTCCGCAGGCACAGGATACAGGAACATGGCATACGGCCAGGGCTATAACTCGAACGAGGACGCTCTCTGCCAGGCATGCCAGTGCGCGATGTGTCTCGACTGTCTCACACCGGGAGGGTGCTGCTGACAAATGGATGCGAAAGCTAAAACAAGAAGAATGACTATGGGCGGCGTTTGCGTCGCCCTTTCAGTAGTTTCGGTCATGATTTCTTCGATGATCCCTGGACTTGAGCTGACATTTTACGGGGTGAGCTCGATTTTCACTGCAGTAATGATCATTGAGTCCGGTCTCGCCGGCGGCGCACTCACATATGTCGCCTCGTCTCTGCTCTGCATCATGATCGTGCCGAACAAAATCGCGGTCATTCCTTTTATTTTCTTTTTCGGCCTGTACGGATTCATCAAGTATTTTGCCGAGAGATACCGCAACCCTGTCGGCCAGATCGCCGTCAAGGTCATCTGCTTTGCGCTGATCTTCGGGATCGCCTGGTTTTTCTTCAAGGCGCTGTTCTTCGGCAACATCGTCCTGCCGAGCAAGTTCCCTGCCTGGGCGCTCGCCGCTGCAGGGCTCTGCGGATTTATTCTGTATGATTACATAATGACGCTGATAATAAAACTGTACCGTTCACGGATAAAGCACGACCGCCCGAAAGACATCAAACTTTCCTAGCGCCGCCGTTTGTTGACGCACTGCAATGTGTTGACGCGCCGCCGGCACTGCTGCCCTGCGCACTGCTGCCCCGCGAAATACTGCAGAACCGTATTGCGGCAATATTACTGTCCCGTGAAAAAAGCACCCGTGCTTTCGCACAGGTGCTTCTATATTTATTTTCTGACCACACACTAGTTTGCAGTGAACTGCTGCTGTCCCTGGCTCGCATCGATGATGATCTCCTGACCATCTGTGATCTCTCCTTTGATGATCCTTTCCGCGATGCCGGTTTCGATGTATTTCTGCAGGTAACGCTTGACCGGACGCGCGCCGTACTGCGGCGTGTACGCTTCTTTGGCGATGAGCTTTTTGCTTTCGTCCGTCAGCTTTATCGTGATGTCTCTCTCCGCCAGTCTCGACTGTATCTCCGCGACCGACAGGTCGATGATCTTCATGATCTGTGCTTCTGTCAGCGGCGAGAATACTACGATATCGTCTATCCTGTTGATGAACTCCGGTCTGAAGTTTCTCTTCAGTTCTTCCGTAACCTCTTCCTTGACTCCCGGATCTACTGTTCCGTCGTCGTTGATATGTTCGGTGAGGTATGCGCTGCCGATGTTCGATGTCAGTATCACGATCGTGTTTTTGAAGTCGACCGTTCTGCCCTGGTTGTCTGTCAGTCGTCCGTCGTCGAGCAGCTGCAGTAATATATTGAATACATCAGGATGCGCTTTTTCGATTTCATCGAACAGTATTACGCTGTAAGGATGTCTCCTGACCGCTTCTGTAAGCTGTCCGCCCTGATCGTATCCGACATATCCCGGAGGCGCTCCGACCAGTCTCGAGACTGAATGCTTCTCCATATATTCGGACATGTCGATCCTGATGAGGTTCTTTTCGGAATCGAACAGTGCTTCTGAAAGTGCTTTGGCCAGTTCTGTTTTGCCGACTCCGGTAGGTCCCATGAATATGAACGATCCGATAGGCCTGCTCTCATCTTTCAGCCCGGCTCTTGCTCTCAGTATAGCTTCCGAAACAGCTTCGACTGCTTCTTCCTGCCCGATGACTCTCTCGTGAAGTATTTCCGGCAGCCTGAGAAGTTTCTGCCGCTCTGTCTCCTGCAGTCTGCTGACAGGTATACCCGTCCACTGCGATACGACTTCCGCGATCTCTTCTTCTGTAACTTCCTCTTTCAGGAGTTTGTTTTCTTTCGGGTCGCCTGTTTCTTCTTTTTCCTCTTCGAGTTTTTTCTCGAGTGCAGGCAATGTCCCGTATTTGAGTTCGGCCAGTTTTTCCAGGTCGTATTTTCTCTCGGCTTCTTCGATCATGAGTTTCGTGTTTTCAATTTCCTTCTTCGTGTCTTTCACTTCCGTGATCGCACGTTTTTCGGATTCCCACTGAGTTCTCATCGTGTCGTTCTTATTGTTGAGTTCCGAAAGTTCCTTTTCTATCGCATCCAGTCTCTTCTGCGATACGCCGTCTTCTTCTTTCGAAAGCGCCTGGCGCTCGATTTCGAGCTGCATGATTTTCCTGTGTATCTCATCCAGTTCTTCCGGCAGACTGTCGATCTCGGTTCTGATTTTCGATGCGGCCTCATCCATAAGGTCTATCGCCTTATCAGGCAGGAATCTGTCTGATATATATCTGTCCGAAAGTGTCGCACAGGCTATCAGCGCATTATCGGTGATACGGACACCGTGGTGGATCTCAAATCTTTCTTTGAGTCCCCTGAGGATCGAAATCGTATCTTCGACCGTAGGCTGATCGATCAGGACTTTCTGGAAACGTCTCTCAAGCGCCGCATCCTTTTCGATGTATTTTCTGTACTCGTCGAGTGTAGTCGCGCCGATGCAGTGCAGCTCGCCCCTTGCCAGTTTCGGCTTGAGCAGNTTGCCGGCATCCATTGAGCCTTCCGTCCTGCCGGCTCCGACTATGTTGTGTATTTCATCAATGAAGAGCAGTATCCTTCCGTCCGATTTCTCGATCTCATTGAGCACTGCCTTCAGACGCTCTTCAAACTCGCCCCTGAATTTTGCACCCGCAATCAGCGAACCCATATCAAGAGCGTATATAGTTTTGTCCTTCAGGGACTCCGGCACATCGCCGTTTAGGATACGCTGAGCGAGTCCTTCAACAACGGCAGTTTTGCCGACACCCGGTTCACCGATGAGCACCGGATTGTTCTTGGTCCTTCTGGACAATATTTGCACAGTATGACGTATCTCCTCGTCTCTGCCGATGACCGGATCGATCTTGCCTTCCTTGGCCATCTGTACGAGATCGCGTCCNTACTTCTCCAGAACCTGATATGTATCTTCCGGATTCTGGCTGGTAATTGTCTGGTTGCCTCTCACCTCAGAAAGAGCTTCGAGGAATTTCTGTTTTGTGATATTGTATTTTTTGAAGATCGCCGCCGACGGCGTTCCTCTCTCGGCGAGCAGCGCAAGATATATATGCTCAACGCTTACATACTCGTCTTTGAAATCTCCGGCGATCTTCTCTGCATCCAGCAGTAATTTGTTGAAACGCCTGGTCGCGTACATGCTGTCCGCACCCTGCCCCTCGACCTTCGGAAGTTTATTTAATTCTGACTGCACGTCCGCAGTGACCGCCCCTGCGTCTATCTTCATATATTTTATCAATTTCGGGATCAGGCCGTCATCCTGCTTCATTAGCGCCATATGGAGATGTTCTCCGTCCAGCGTCTGATGGCCCTCCGCAATCGCGATATTCTGGCAGTCAACTATGGCTTCCTGTGCTTTCTGTGTATATTTATCCAAGTTCATAGTTTTGCCTCCTTTTGAAAATCTAACTTACCTTGACATTATATTAATACCCCGTTTTCAAAAAGTAAACAGTTTTTTGGCACTCAATCGCAAAGAGTGCTAACAATTTTGTCACAATGGTGTTTTTAGGGGAACAGGTGTCCGCACATACGGCATTTTTAGTAGCGCAGGCGTCCGCAACGATGTTTTGAATGTAGACGAGGTCCACACAATGGTATTTTGAATGGGACCGGCATCCGCAATGTGTTTTAAAGGGGACGGCGGCGTCCGCACCTGTAGGAAATATCGCTGCGTCAAGCGCACAGGAACTATCTGATCCCGGCCACATTGAATGCCCCGTCAGCCGGCTGTCAGGCGGCTGCCGGCTTGTATGCTCTGTGGGCAGGATATCGGGCGTCTGTCTTGTATACTCCGTGGGCCGGATACCGGCACTGCAGACCTCATCTAATCGCTGAATAGAGCATAAGAAAATGGCTGCCGTCGAGCATGTGAATATCCGTGACCGCGCATGCGAACGGTCATGACAATGGTCATGGCAAATGAAGACGAGCAAAAAGCGGAGCATGCTTCTGCTCCGCTTTTTGGTCTGAGTTACCAAACTCAACTGGTCCATATATACTCGTACGGCTTCATTGCCGTAACGATCTGTTTTATCACAGCGGTCTGTTTTGCTGCAGCCGTCTATTTTGTCGTGGCCGATCTGGCAGATGCACATGAGCTCGTGGTCTTTGCCGATCCGTTTGTACGGTAGGCCCGTATTTTATATGTATATGTCGTCTTTGAAACAAGTCCAGAATCCGTATACGAGGAAGACGATGTAGTGGCTATCTTCGTATAATTTCCGGAACTGTCTTTTCTGTATATCTGGTATCCGGTCGCTCCCAGGCTCTTTGTCCAGGATATTTTTATTTTTGACGAACTCCTGACCGTGAGCCTGAAACCCGTCGGCTTCTTCGGCGCAGCTACAGTACCGTCCTTCGACAAACCGTAATAATCTGCAATGGCGGCGGCTTCATTATCGGCCATCTTCTGCAGATTGGCATCACTCATCAGCCACTTCGCCGCAGTCCTGTTCGAATGGAACGAATGCTCGACTATTACTGCCGGAACATCATACTCTGCAGCGCCGCGGATGACTCCGTACCAGTCCCGCCCGTCGGACTGTCTCTTGATCCATATCTGATAGTCCTGCTTGGTATTCATTGTTGATTTTACAACCTTGGCGAGCTTAACACCTACACCGCGCGCTTCTGTATACATCGGAGCATTGGCCGAAACTATGGCCAGAGGATAATCGACCGAGGATACATCCGAAGAATTGGAATGCAGCGATACGAACAAATCATAGCCCTTTGCTTTAAGACCGCGCGCATATACGCCGGATTCGTATGTCATCAGCGAACTCTTCGTCTTGCCGACGATAATTCCCGGGTATTCCTTCAGTGCACTTTCGAGATAATTGCCGAGCTTCCACATCTGGTTGCCTTCATAATATCCCGACACAGCGCCCTTGTTGTAGTTTTTGAAATGGCCCGGATCCAGCATTATGAAAAGAGCTGTCTTCTCATAATAAGCGCTGATAGTATGATCCTCGTTTACATTGCTGAATGTGTACGAGGTGACTGCACCCTGACTGACGCCGTCGACAACCACATCGTCGAGCTGATAGCCGTCTTTGGCGCTGATTGTAATTGTCCGGCTTTCACCCTTTCTGACGGCAGTCGTTCCCGCAGGATCGATCGTGCCGCATATCGTGTTGGCAGAGGATCCCATCATGGTCACTGCTTGCACATTGAAGGAAATATAATCGTATTTAACGGAGACAGAATAATCCCGTGTCCTCGAGGAATCGGCTATCGTATAGCTCGTTATCTTGCCTTTGTCCGCTCCGTTGACCGTCAGTCCCGCCACTTCGTAAACCGATGTGTCTGACGGAGTGAATGTAAGATGCAGACTGCTTCCCGTGCGGATAAATCTCGATCCTGAAGTCCAGGATGACCCGTTCAGAGTCTGACTTCCGTTTCCTTCGGCGGTCAGATTCACGAAATGCGCCTGCGGGATATGACTGAGCGATGATGACGAAATCGAGCCGGAATAATCTTCAGGCAGCACGGCGCTTCCGCCGTTTTCCGCAACAGTGCTTCCGCCGCCTGTATTAGTAATAGTTCCGTTCGCTATGCCGACAGTGCCTGCAGTAATATCCAGCAAGGCCGAGGTGCTGCTGCCCGTGACGGAGTGTCCGTTCAGGTCGATAGTATATTTGTAGTCCCGGTTCACTGTGATGCCGCCCGTCAGTGTGACGTCTTTGTTTAGCACCTTGATGATCCTGTTGTTGTTGCTCAGTCCCTTGATCGCGCTCTTGAGCGATGAGTAATAGCGCACAACCGTTTTTCCGTCAGCCTTGTACAAAGCCGCTGCGGCATTCGACGCTGAAACAGCATTTGCAGAAGACGGCAGTGCGGCAGGCATAAAAGTAAAGGCCACGCAAAGTGATAATAGCACTCCCCAGAATGTCTTCACTCTTTTGCTGCTGATTCCTTTTTTACGATTCATAAACAATCCCCCGATTCCGTCAGTTATTACTTTAATGTCATTTTTCTTATATCATAATAGCAGACTTTACCGGCCGCATTGTGAAGGGATTTCCAATTTCACCCAAACTTCACGCGGCTTTAATCCAACTTTAATAATGACAGCGGTGCGATATGACACTGCGGCGCCTTGAAAACATCTGCTGTTTGCAATAGAATGGAAACATGAAAGCACAGGGATTGATAATGGACATGGACGGCACTCTCACAGATTCCATGCCGCAGTGGATGTCGGTCAGCGACAAATACCTGATACAGCAGGGCATCGAGCCGGAGCCTGATCTGAATGACAAACTCAAGACATTCAGTCTGAAGCAGTCGGCGGAATACTTCCGCAGCAGGTACGGGATCGACAAGGAGTGGCCGGANATAATAGACGGCGTTATGGCAGTAATGGATGATTATTACCGCTATGATGTCGTACTCAAGGAAGGCGCGGCGGAATTCATCGATTACGCGAAAAAATCCGGCGTGAAGCTTTGTGTTGCCTCTTCCACCGAATCCGCACAGGTCAGAATGGCGCTGGAGCATACCGGGATCCTCGACAGTTTCGAGTTCATAATCACTTCGACCGAATCGAGCGGCAAGGACGAACCGCGGATCTTTGAAGAAGCGCTGAGCCGGCTCGGAACGGAAAAAGAAAACACCTGGGTCGTCGACGATGCGTACTACGCGCTCATTACTGCAAAAAACGCCGGCTTCCGCACGGCGGGTATTTATGACGAAAGCATGAACGCCGACACAAAAAAGATATCGCATCTCTGCGATATCTATGCTGAAAATATGTCTGATCTTTTAGAGCAGATGCGATAGTATCCCGAGGAAGAAATCGACTCCTCTGTTCAGGACCACATCCGTAAAATTGAACATGATGAGGGCCATCAGAATAAACCACCCGTATCTGTAAACCTGCCAGTACCAGTTGTACTTCCGCAGGTTGAATATTTCCGTGATGATGTTCCAGCCGTCGAGCGGCGGAACCGGCATCAGGTTGAAAATCATCAGGACAAGGTTGATCTGTATCGCATACAATATTATGTAATACACAGTGCCCTGCCATGAACTCAGCGTGTACGTCGTGTAGCCGATCATTCCCATGTACCATTTCAGGATCAGCGTGAACGCCACCGCGAGCAGAAAATTCATTACTACACCCGCAAACGCGACGAGCATCTCGTCTCTCCTGCGGTGCTTGAAATTGTTCGGATCTATTTCCACCGGCTTCCCCCAGCCGAAACCTATGAAGACCAGCGAGATGAATCCCACCAGATCCATATGAGCCAGCGGATTCAGTGTGAGCCGTCCCTGATATCTCGGCGTCTGATCGCCCAGCCTGTACGCGACTTCCGCATGAGCGAATTCGTGGAACGCCAGGCCGATAATAATGCCGGGCAGGATATATATTTTTGTAAGCAGCCATTCACGCGGACTGGCGCTGTACATGCCGTCCCTGAATCCTGCATACACCATAAATGCCAGGAACAGCATCATAAACGGGTCTATTCTTCTGTTGTTCACTAAACTTTCCTCTTTTCTGCTGAAGGTATTTCTTATGCCGGCCGCCCGGATCCGCAGATCTGACGCTGCCGCATTATTAGCTTATTGTAACAGTAATATGCTGCACAGGCAAATGAAAAAGCTGTCATCTTTCAATATATCGGCCTGTGAATTCTTCCCGGTAAAATTNTCTCTGCTCCTGTCTGTCCATAAATATGGGTACAGTATTGGTTCAGGCCCGACGCATCACCGTTATTAAAGGATTATCGCAATAAGGTACCAATGGAAGATTTTCTTTCATTTTGGTACCTTAAGAAGTGGGTCACAGCGGTTAGCCACAGCTAACATTGCCCGTTTTCACTGATATATGCGGATTGAGCATACATTCAATCGCTGCAGCCCATTGGATAAGGTACCAATCCAGCGAAATACCCGTCAATGGTACCTTATTTTGAATTCACTTTTTTTCAGGATGTGCATTCTTGTAAATAATGATTTTTTCAAAATCCCGGCTTACACGGGGAGCACTCCTTTTTGGTTATCGTGCTGACCGGAACAGCAGGATCATCCCCGCCCGCGCGGGGAGCACTGCATCATTACAATGGCATCTTCTTTGTTCTCAGGATCATCCCCGCCTGCGCGGGGAGCACTTACATTCGGCTTTCTGCTCGCCGCTTTATGTAGGATCATCTCCGCCTACGCGGGGAGCACCTTCCTGCAGAGCTGCGATAGCTGATGCCGCTGGGATCATCCCCGCCTGCGCGGGGAGCACTCACTTCTGCCCGCCTTTGTATCTCGTATTTACGGATCATCCCCGCCTGCGCGGGGAGCACGTTTCCATGGGTTCCATAGTGCTGTAAGCTAAAGGATCATCCCCGCCTGCGCGGGGAGCACTCACTCTGCATATCCGCGCGCTATATATAACGAGGATCATCCCCGCCTGCGCGGGGAGCACACAGGTACGCCGTTTATACGTCTGCGCTTTACCGGATCATCCCCGCCTGCGCGGGGAGCACTATCAATGACGAACAAATCATCAAAACAGGATAGGATCATCCCCGCCTGCGCGGGGAGCACTTCATGATCTCTCTGAAGATCGCGCCCTCGCTAGGATCATCCCCGCCTGCGCGGGGAGCACACAACTGCAACATGACAGAGGAAGAAGCTGACAGGATCATCCCCGCCTGCGCGGGGAGCACCTTTCCGCCTTGACATTCTTCCTTTCGGCGCAAGGATCATCCCCGCCTGCGCGGGGAGCACCTACCTCCTCATTTGTCATATACACGGTTCCCAGGATCATCCCCGCCTGCGCGGGGAGCACTTTTATCGAGCAGACTTTTATAGTCGTCGATCAGGATCATCCCCGCCTGCGCGGGGAGCACCTTTCCGCCTTGACATTCTTCCTTTCGGCGCAAGGATCATCCCCGCCTGCGCGGGGAGCACCTACCTCCTCATTTGTCATATACACGGTTCCCAGGATCATCCCCGCCTGCGCGGGGAGCACTCCTCTTCTGGAACTGGATCAGTGCGCTCTTGCGGATCATCCCCGCCTGCGCGGGGAGCACGCAGGGTAGAACATTCAAATGCTTTATACACGCGGATCATCCCCGCCTGCGCGGGGAGCACACTTAATAAATCCACAAAATTCAACAATGATCATTTTGATCCACTTAAAGTTTCTTTAGTTTCTCGAACAACTTCATCGTTATTATACAATCATCCACAGCATGATGTCTTGCATTAGAATTGATTTCAAAATAATTCAGCAATGTATCCAGTTTATAGTTGCTTACCTCGAACACTTTTTTCTTCGCTGTTTTTAAAACATCTATTGACTTGTTTTCAAAAGCAGTTAGATTATTGCGTTCGCATGCTTCTCTGAGGAAATCGATATCGAATCCTATATTGTATCCAACAACTTGTTTGTTTTCCACAAAGTCTATTAACCCCTGTATTGCATCTTTCTCATCAATACCTTCAATATTCAATTGTCTATTTGTTAATCCTGTCAACTCTACAATAAAATCAGGTAATGCAGTATCGACCTTTACCAACTTATTATACGTCCTGCATATTTCTTCATTTCTGACGAGAATGGCCCCGATTTCTATAATTTTATCCGAATCAGGTTTTAATCCTGTTGTTTCAAGATCAAGGACTATATACGTATCACCCGCTTTCGATTCGTTATTATTTTTGCTGTTTACAATGTTAAAGTATTCCGCTTTTCTTTTCCTTGATGCATTACTAAATCCTTTTTTGAGCAAATCCGATTCAGTATTATATGTTGGATGCCTAATCAGTTTCAACCCGTCATAATCCACTGGCACCCAATCCGAATTATGTACTTTAAAATCCATCCTTTGTTCATTTTGCGCATTAAAAACCATTACTGCTTTGCCGGTCTTTATTCCATTTTGTATACTTTCCCAAAGCTCATCACGAACGCGTGCCGAAACATTTCCAACATATGTTCCTACGCTTATTTCCATGAACCATTTACTTAATGCTCCGCGTAATGCTGCAGGACAATTTGTAACTGTTATAACTACCATACTTTTCTTCTACTCATCCCAATTATTTTTCTCATCCTGGTCATCTGCATCAATCTTATATGATACTCCAGCTCTTACACTTCCTTCTTTATCATCCCACAGTCTCAAAACCTCCGTATTCGTTTCCTCATTCTCTGATAATTCATCATTCAACAAAAAGCGAATATCATGAACCATTTTCTCCAGGAGATGACCTTTTGCGAATTCATTCCTCATGGCATGTCTCACATTGGCTTCAATATTATCCGTATTTTCGGAAGTAATACGAAATGCCACAGGTATCGTATATTCTGCCTTGTAGAGATCTGCAATATCATATACAAAAGATCTGTCATGCCCGGTATGAACAAAGCCAAGTCCTGGTGATACTCCCAGAGCAGCAATAACACTGTGCGCTAATCCGTAAAGACATATATTAGCAATAGATAAGGCCTGATTTATTGCGGACCCACCCTCAAAATCATCAGGATCATATACTCGTCCCGTCCACTGCACTCCCGTTTCTTCTGAAAGTTTCTTATACACGCCTCTGATTCTGGCGCCTTCACGGCCGCGTAATTGCTGCATCGTCAAACACGATACATCTTCGCATGGGAATCTCATTTGATACATTTTACGCGCTACTGCTATCCTTTTTCTATTATTGCTGACTAAATCAGCCTGCTTGATCAAAAGCCTTGATGAATGTGTCATCGTACGGCCATGCGCATAATATCTAACACCGTATTCCCCTGTCCATATGATCGTAGTACATGCATCCGCAATAAGTTCCACAGCTCGATGCGTTAATTTTGTTCCGGGCCCAAGTATCAAAACGCTAAGCGCTGCTGACGGTACATACACGGTGCCTTTACTGTCAATCACTGCTATTGCACTGTCCTGCCTGTTTATTACGCAATGTTCAACGTATAAAAAAGTTAAACGGTCACTTACTTGTACAAGAGACTGAAGTTCAGGCTTTTTCTTGCCAATGTCATCCGACATAATACCTCCATACCTTTTATTTCTTCATTATAGTCATTAAGCCACAGCCATATGCTTTTCCTCTGCCAATTCCATTCATTAGTGCTTCCATAAACAGTTTGCTGTTTGAAACTTTCAAAATGCCTTCAAAAGTGGCGGTTTTAATTGTGACATTATTTCTCGCAGTATTATCCCTGCTAGACTTCATAAATCTGTACCAGCGGCAGTCCATAACTTTAAAGCCATTACGGTCTAAAAAAAATCCATTACTGGAAGAACGATCTAGCAGCCATTTTGCAATTTGTTCAGTCGATACATGTGCGTATATTTTTCCTCTGCCGCCATTACTGTCAACAGCAGAACTTTTTACAGGGTTTGCTTTTAACCTGAATCGGAACACCTGATTGTCCTCGATATTCTGAAGCAATTTGTCATAGTCTCGACTTTCCGGCAATCTGTCTTCTATTCCGAATTGATCATGAATACTTTGCAGATCCGGTAATTTCTCGCTCAGAATCAAAAGATTGTAATACCCATTAAGTTTATCAATCCGCCATAGATTCCTATGTTCTGAATATGAAATACTGTGTTCTATAGCTCCGTGAATCATTTCAGGATATGAAAGTGCCCGCATTGTTTCTCGTTTTCTGTGATCCAAAATTACTCTCGATAAATACATTCAGTCCTCCAATTCCAGCATCGGATCATGGTTTGTTTCTGTAATATCTTTTTTATCCGATGCACTGTCATCACATAAAGAGATCGTATGCTCTGTAACTTTTCTAAAACCAAAGCGCCTGTATCTTTGGTCAAATGAAATCGGTACATCGCGCAAATAATAATCTCCTTTATCACTATCCGTATTTTCAATAATAATGTGAAGTAATTTCTGCTTATTATTTTTTTCCGCATTGTTACAATCAAATGTCTCGTTACAAAGCAGAGGATATTCTTCCAAAGATTGTTCCAATGTTATTCCAGTCCAGACGCCAAGACATATTCTTCCGGAAGGAGGACATGAACGTCTGCCTAAAAACAATGGATATGCAGGATGAGATAATGCGTTTTCAATTTCTTTGAGAAAGACATCATCGCCTTCAAGTCCTGCAAGAAAAACTGCATCTGATAAATAATACCTGTTTGTAACATATGCTGATTTTATGCTTTTGGCTGTCTGAAAATCTCTCAGTAAAACACCCCGCTTATCCACTCGCACACCAAAACGCAACGATGCCAGATCAGATAATGAATCTGTGCGCTGCCTGCCAAGTGCGCTAGCTGCCAAACCGATCACACCGCTCTTGCTTGGCATTTTTTCGGTTGTCCGCCTGTCAAATTTCGATTCCACACCCCAGGATTGCAACGGTGCTGCCAGTCTTAATAAAATGGTGCTTCTCATAATTATTCCTCTGCTAAAATTTCACTTAATTCTGACTGGAGATTCCCAATCAATTCATTAAAATTCATCGTTTCAATCTCATCAGGCAATATTTTCCCTGTTGCAAACGTCAGCATAGGAGGTGCTGCAAAATCATTATATGTTTCTTCAGCATACTCTGTCAGCCGCTTGGCAGAAGGTTCCGCATATCCATTACTGCCTGCGAATATCGCTTTTTCGAACGCACCGGCCATATTGACAGGCTGATCATTTCTAATTGTAACAATCACTGCATCAGGCAGCGTTCTGTTGGCAAAAGTATTCTGTTTTCCTGTAGGCATTGACTTTACAAAAGCATCTACAAATTTTGCCGTCGCTTCAGGTGTATCATCATCCAAATATGAATAAAGCTGATGAACGGCAATGGTTGCATATCTGTATAGCGTTGCTGAATCATATTCCACAGTTCCGAGATGTGCAGCTCCGGAATTATCGTCTGCAGTCATATCATCCACAGCTGTAAAATAATCATATTGTGTTTCTACTTTATGCGTTGAAATGCAATGAGCAACCTGCGCGCATGCGTCAGTATTCAACGTTGGATCATCAGCCACCATCCTGCCGAACAGAGCGATTTCAATGCCGGGATTATCTGCAAGAGCATTGTGAAGCTTCTCCTTTGCTTCTTTTCCGCCTTTGAAGATGTCCGGATCTTCTACTGCAAGATGTGCCAGCGCCCTTGCCTGAGCATTACTCATAAAGAAAAGTGCATCAAGCTGTTTTACCTTATTATCATCCTTTCCGCTTCCTTTCATTTTAAAACCTGCAGCTTCGCATATCTTACTTGCAAGGTCTCCTGCATCTGCATCCGAATCGATTTTTTCTATTTCATTTGCAACCATTGCAGCCACTTTTTTTGTGCGCTTAGCAAGTTCATCATCGTCGAACATATCCTTAAACGTGTTCCTCACTGCATGTTTCCAGCTCTGAGATGATACACGTGCACGTGTTACGCCACCATATACAGCGGTTTTTGGACTGCCTGTATCATCCCTGTTGATGCAGCTTGGCGGCACCGTCTGAAGTACATGTACATCTACATAAACTCTATCTGTTGCTTTCATTTCTCTTCCTCCGTTTCATTACTAACAATTGCTTTGTCTTCTACAGCTCTGTAATAATCTTCTGCCCATTTCAAGCAAATACGACTTTTTGCTTCCGGGATCTGCAATACATAAAGATCTTCCGCCAATTTTACATAATCCAGCGGTATTCCCGCACTTTTAAGCAGTTGCACTATACCTCTGATATGAACAGCAAATTCCATTGGTGATGAAGCAGTAATAACGGCATCAAACCTGCGCTTTATGCGGCTTTCATCATCTTTGCCGGCTATAAGGGTTCTAACCGCTTTCCCCAGCGATATACCTTCCTCATGCATCATATTGGTCTTTACATCTTTACCCTGTTGATGCAATGCAAATAATGTCAGAGAATTATATACCGCCCATTCTGCCTTAGTGGGCATCCCATTGTTACTGTATAAATTCTCAGGCATTCCTTCTAGTGTAATGTCCCACAGTTCCGGAAGCTCACCCGGATTTTTTCCTATACCTCTGCGCAGCCTTGCCAGATTCGCACGCACCGCCGATTCGTTTTCTATTTTTGTGAGCTTCAATAATTGCATCCTCATATATGCTCTGACCTGATTTGATTCACTTGGCATCTTTTTCACCTCCCTTGCGATATAAGACGACTCTTGAACTTAATTTGTATCTAAAGAAATTATGTGCTTTGGCCGCGCTGTAATACATCGTATTTCTGTTTTCCACAACGCTCCGTCCTATCAATGCTCCGATGCCGGCTTCACTTACCATCCTGCTGCCCAAATCCAATATGATACCGCGTGCTGTTGTCCACCAGATATCTGCCGCCTCAGACATTTCCACGTATTCTTCTCCTAACTTCTCCAGCCATTCGCGAAAAGGAAAATCCAGCGAATCATATCCTGCTTCCCGCGCTGACTGTTTATTTATCTGTCCGTCACTGTCTCCGGAAGCGACAGCAATACTTTTTGCCAATAATCCCAACTGATATACCAGCTTATCCGCCAGGTCCACCTGATTTAAAACAGTAGGTATCCATGCCTCACTTTTCGACGATATGAGTGCTGAGCAAAACCGCAGTGAATCAGTAATTATGTCAGTAAATGACATAGACTTAGAATCATATTTCATTGCGACTGCCCGCAGAGTTAATATTCTGACCGGAAGAACGCCATATGATTCAAGCATTTTCAGCCATTTGACTATTCCGGGTGAATTATTATCACTGACCGGCTGCGCAAGTATTGGTTCCAGTTCTCTCCACATCTGACGAGAAGGATCCAGCTGCCTTGGTTTCCATTGCGGGACACTCCCCTTGTCATCTATCTTTCTCCAGGCAGTCATCGGTTCAATGAAAGCGTTGATTTCATAAAAAGCATCGCTGCTTTGCTTACCTCCCACTGCCCTATATCCGAGATTTCTATAACCCGATACTTTACCATTCTTCCGTTCAAGAAACAATCTTCTTGACTGCCATGTATATAATTCTGCAATATTGTCCGGCGCATTATAATTAGTGCCTTCACCGCTTCTTACACTGTTTTCCCATACCGGATTTTCACATACATCCAGTTCGGCATTTTCATTGCACAAGATAAGATTTAGCATTAATGTTTCAAATAATGTTTCTCCTTCTGCAAAGATGACTCCTAATTTACCCAGCCAGCCAATAGGCGGACTTGCTTTTGTTTTTGCAGAGGCATCATCAAAGCCATTAACATGAAGAAGCCATCTTGCAGCAGCATCATATGGCATAAGCCTTTTATCTTCATCCGTTGCTACCTGAAACAGTCTGATCTTGTTGCTGCTTTCAGCCAGCTCTCCGTTCAATTTCGATACATCGTAATGGGTGTAATCTTTTTTTTCAACTTTCTCTTTTTCTCCCAGTTCAGCAACTTGATAGAAAGGGTATTCTTCATCAAACAAATAAAAGCGATATCGATATTCCTCCAAATATTTTCTAATGATATCCATAGGGAAATATCCATTCTCCCAAACCGCACTCCAGCGTTCAACAGCTTCCTCTTCAGTATCGATTTTTTTAAGCGACCCATCGATATCATAACGGCTGAAAACAGTATGCAGTATTGCTAAAAGCAGTCTCATGACCGCCACATCCTGTGTAGGCAGTTCACCTGCAATGCCTTTGAATTCCTGCGCGTGATCCAAAGCTTCTAAAATTGAAGTTTTTTCGCGCATACCGTCATTGCGCATTAAAATGATCCACGGTTCATCAAGTAAATTAAATTCCGATAAATTTTTTTGGTCTTCACTCATTGATATCCTCCTCACATTTGACTTCATAACTCAAGCCGGTTTTTTTATCATAAATTATTGTACAAAATTGTTTTCTATCAGCATTCATCTCAAGTTTCACATTATTATTTTCATCTAAAATAAGTATCAGTGATCCTTTGATCCATGGAGAACGCTGCCATAATGGCAAATAATTAATATCCTGTTCTTCTATTTGTCTGATTATCGTATCGACACAATAATCCCTGCATACCGCCTGCGGCAACCTTATTGTCTCTTTTGCAAGCCTCTTCCCTTCCTCATTATCCAGGACATCATTCATAATAGCTTGGCCGTCGGAAATTCTATAATACTTCCCATTTTCCCTGCGGATCAATATAACTTCTATCGATTCATCTGTGTCACGTACTGCAGCCTGCGCCCTTTGATCATTTACTGAATCCAATACACGATCCAGCATACCGATAATATTGTTCTTTGAACCTGGTTTATTGATCAGGAACACCTTAGCTTTCTGCTCCTTGGTAATAATCCCGTCATGCCACTCTTTTCTGGCCCTTTCATACTCCTCCTTTGCAACACCTTCGGGAATCAGTTCAATATCTTCGTCATAAACGGCATTTACAAGTCCTTCGATATCAGCCGGAATATTTATACTATGTTTCAATGCCGCTTTTGTTTTCATCAATATATATTTTCCGTAAATCAATTCTGACACATTTTTCATAGAACCATTTTCTTCTTCCGGAATTTTTATCACCGCACATTTCGGGCGGGCAAGCAGTGCCGGCCTTATGCGGCTATGCCTCTGCAGACGTCCGATTCTTTGTAAAAGTAAATCCACGGGACACAAATCCGAAATCAAATAATCAAAATCAATATCCAGCGATTGCTCCAGTACTTGTGTACCTACTACTATGCAACGATATGGTCGACATCCGCGGTCAAAACGATGACCAAGATGATCAGAAAGCCACTTTTCTTTTTCCAGTCTTTCCGACGTAATAAATCTGGAATGGAACAACTTCACTTCCTCCGGCTCAAATGTTTTTGAAAGCATATCCGCCATTTGCTGCGCTCTTTTTACTGTATTCATTATTATTGCCGCACAGCCGCCTTCCTTCAGTTTTTGCTGGAGATCCATAGTTATTATGTTTTCATCAACCCAGTCGATATCGATCACTTTTCTTATACCTTCATTATCAAAATGAAGACTATGTATCGCTTTACCATCTGTATACGTTATACGCGGATATTCAACCTCCTTATTTTCACCAGCAGTATTTTCTGCTGTCCCAAGATATGCATTCACTAAACCATTCCTTTTATCCGAAGGTAATGTCGCTGATAATAAAATCACCGGAACATTTAATGCACCGAGCCACATCAGTACTCGCTGAAGATACACATTCATATAAGCATCATATGCATGACATTCATCGACTACTACTACTTTATTGGCCAGTCCCAAATGTCTAAGCATAAAGTGTTTTTGTTTCAGTGCCGCGAATAACAACTGGTCCACCGTTCCGACAACAAAATCCGCAAGCATTGCTTTCTTTCTTCCTTCGAACCACTGAAATACTACAGCACTATCAGGCAGCACTTCTCCATCTTCTTCAAAAACATTCGTACTGCCGTCAAAATGACCGAGCTTTCCGAAATCTTCATTAAACTGTGCTTTCCCATGCATAAGCTCCATTGAATGAAGTCCATCGTCCATCGAAGATATCCAGTTTTCTATTCTTGTAAACATCGCATCCGTTGTAGCCTGTGTAGGAAGCGCAAAAAACAATCCGGTTTTATGACATTTATATGCCATTATTTCAGCTGCTGCCAAAGCAGCTTCAGTTTTTCCACTTCCCATCTGAGCTTCAATAACCATAATGCCCGGGGCCTTGATTTCTCCGGCGGCTCTTTCCGCAGCTGCCTGCATGTTATTCGCGCTAAAATCAAACCTTTCTCTGATAAGACTGTTCTTCATCCAGTCATTCTCCGGCAGCCATGATGTTCTTAAAAAGTACAATTTTCCTGTTGCTTTTTTGAGTCTTTCCTCCGAATGATCTCCGTCCGCGACAAACTGCGTGCCTATATATGGGAAATACTGTTCATTGCTGGCTATCCAATCTGCCATAATCAACATTCCCGTCAATAATATCTGATCCGGTTTGGTCGGTATAGCTATTTCATCAATATCGGACAATCCCGAAAGATGCAGTGCATATGATGCCAATTCGTTCTGTAAATTGTTCCATATTTTTTCTCCTCGCATTTCTAAATGAATATTATCTGCATAAGCTTCAATGCCGTAAAGCAGTTCCCCCTGTGAAGGTGTTTTCCCGTGGTGTGATCCCAGAATTACTGTCACAGGTCTGAATTTTTGCTTATTACCCAGATATCTATCTATAATAAGTTCCGATGCGAGTGCATGCGGTGTTGATGCGGGAGAAGCAAAATCTTTATGTTGTTTGATAGGTATACCCATATCATAGAATCTCTCCATGATATCCGCATCGGCTAATGAGTCAGTTCCGTCTGCCGGAAAAGATTTTTTTGATTGAAACACAGGTGTTGCTTTTCCGACATCATGAGCTGCAGCCAAAAAAACGAAAAGATGTTTAGCTTCACTCTCACTGCAATTCATATGCTTGGACAAAGTCTCTTTTATTCCGCCGGAAATCCAATTCTCCCACAAAAAATCTGCAACTGCGGCAGTATCTTCTAAATGAGTTATTAATGGCAGCCATTGGTTGCTTCCATCGTTCGTCTTTTTTGCCCACAAGGCTCTGGTCTTCAAATCGAATATCACTTCACTTGTCCATTCTCTTCTCTGCACATCACGGATTGAGTAACTGAAATTAATTATATCAAAAAATATCGATATATATGTCCTAAAAAACGTATATATCGATATTAGTTTTAATAATTTTAATTATTTTAACAGTTTGCTCAAAAAACCTCACGCTTTCTTCCTGCTTATGCTCATGACCGCACCGGCCGTGCAGAGAACCGTCGATACGAGAAAGCACCAGTGGATGGTTGCAATAAGCAGTGATTTCGGCGCCGTCTCCAGAGCCTGATTGCCCACATACATGCCGGCGATGAGAGTGACGACTGCCATGCCCGTAGTCTGCCCGATCGTCCGCATCGTAGCGAGAGTCGCCGAAGCAAATGTCTTGTCAGACGGGCCTACCGACGACATAATCATATTCGTATTGGGCGCGCTGAAAAATGCCACACCCGTTCCGGCACAGGCCAGCATCAGGATCACGAGCCACAGCGGCGATTCGATATGCAGCAGCGAAAATTCAAATAATACCGCCATGCATATCCCCATGCCCAGCGTTACCAGTTTCCACGGCGCCACCTTATCTGAAAGTTTTCCGATCCGCGGCGACAGCAGCGCCTGCATGAGAGGCTGCACGACGAGTATCAGTCCTGCTGTCCGGGAACTGTATCCCATGATCACCTGCAGATAGATCGAAATCAGATAGCTTATCGTGAATATCGCGCTGTAATTCAGCAGGGCAGTAATGTTCGAAAGTGTGAATATCGCGTTGTGCGCGAAGATGCCGACGGTAACGACCGGGTCGTCGGTATGCGTCTCCGCGAAAACAAAGAGCAGCAGTAGCGCGATCCCTATGCCCAGGAGCGCCCAGCCTAATGTGCCGGAGGCGATGTTCGAAAATCCGTATATCGACAGCACCAGCCCCGCCATGTAGAGAATAGTGCCGCGCAGATCCATGTCGAGTTCCGGATGCTTTGGTTCGTTCTTCCAGTCGAGTTCTCTGACAGCCGGAATGAATGCAGCCAGACTCACGATCGTCATTACGATGAATATTGAGCGCCAGCCGAAATACTGCGTCAGCAGGCCTCCGACGACCGGTCCGAGCGAAAGTCCGATATAGGTGCCGGCGGTCATGATCCCGAGAGCTTCGCCGCTCTTCTCGGCCGGGAAAGTGAGGACGACGATTGCCATATTCGTGGCGAAGAGAAAAGAAGAACCCAGTCCCTGAAGGGCTCTGAGCGTGATGATCATCGGTCCGTTCACCGCAAATGTCGCCGCGAATGTCATGGCGCCGAATATGCCGATCCCGATGATCAGGCCCTTTTTCATGCCGATCTTGGCCGAGAATTTGCCCATCGGCACAGAAAGGGCCGATGTCACAAGCATGTAAGTCGTGATGACCCAGCCCACCGAAGTCGCGCCCATGTGGAAACTTTTCTCGATGAACGGCACTGCGATGTTCAGTGAGCTTCCGGAGAAAGTCGTGACTACAGCGGTTATCACGCAGATGCGCAGGATCGTCGCTTCTTTTTTTGTGTATCTTTTATTCAGCTTCTCACCCATCTGTATGCGCTCTCCCGTCTAGTTTCCTGATCACCGCGCCGATAACTGCCGTAATAACAGTACCCGCGCCGATCAGTACGAATATTACTGTCTGCACGTTTCCGTATCCGGCAAAGATCCCGCCGAAATAGTCGGCTGAGGTCAGGCCCGCTTCATACCGCGGCAGGAACAATATCCCGACTGCACCGAGGCCCGAGAGTATGAACATAATATTAGAGATGTGCTTCAGGTCTCCGAAACCGAGACCTGTACGCGGATCCTTAGGCGTGATGCCGCCGTATTTTCTTTTCCATATCGCATAAAGCAGCGGACCCGTCGCGACCCCGACCATGCCGCCGATGAAATAATCGGAACCGTTGATAAAAAACGATATTACTGCCACAGTCATCGGAACGATGCACAGGGTATAGATGAACCATTTTCCTCCCGGGATCCTGAATTTGTATTCCTCGCGCGGGATCGTCTTCCGCAGTCTGAGCTCCGCCAGGTAAACGAGAATGTATGATGATATCAGCATAAATACATCTACCACCACAACTACATCGAAAGGCAGCATGCAGAGTATGAGATTTACTATGCCCACCGAGAGCACCGCGACGTACGGCACTCCGCGCTTCTTGTCGCACTTTACGAGGACCGGAGGCGCCAGATGATCGCCGGCCAGAGAGAAAAACCCCCGCGAGCCCGAAGCGATATATGTATTGTAGATCGAACACTGCGCAAGGATCGAAACTACTATGAAAACAACGCCCGACGCAGGTCCTATATAAGTTGTGAAAATATCAGAGTAGCCGATATTGCCGACTTCCGTGCCCCAGAGCTGCCACTTGCCTACCGAGCCGAGGCCCGCGATCGTCGGCAGAATATATACGAGCATGATCAGCGGCACCGAGAGAATAGTGCCTTTGGATATTACCTGGGGATCTTCTATCTCTCCCGCTATCGTCGACATCGACTCATAGCCCGAATACATCCACATACCCACTGAAATGCCCGCGCCGATGTAATACAGCCAGTCCGCAAAGTTTCTTGCAGGCTCCGGTGTCAGCGGTCCGATACCCCCCGACCAGTGCATGAACCCGACTATTGCAGCCGCAGCAAAAGATGCGATGACAATTACCGACAGCACCGTGCTCACAATGCCGACGTCCTTGACACCGCGGACATTGATATATGTGAAGATGATGATCATTGCTGCTTTGAGAATAAATTCCTGGATGGATGAAAGATGCCATTCCGTTGCAGCGTAGCCGCCGGCCAGTATGACATAAAGTGTATTGTCTATGTATATGGATACCGTGCGCCACCAGCCGGCCTGAAAACCCCAGAACTCGCCGAACGCCTCCTGCACCCATTTGTAATATCCGCCTTCCTGCGGACGCACCGATCCGAGCTCGCTCGCAACCAGTCCGAACGGCAGCCCCCAGACGAACGGCAGCACAATAAGCATGATCACAGTCATGCCCGGGCCCGCAGCAGGTACCATCTCTTCGATTCCGTAACATCCTGCCGCAACCAGACAAAAGATCATGAATACTATAGTCGTTACCGAGAGATCCTGCTTTTTAAGTCCGTTGTTTTCTATAACCTGGTCCTGCCTTCCATTGCTTTCAATAAAGTGACTTCGTCTGTATATTCCAGATCGCCGCCGACAGGTATGCCGTGCGCGATCCTCGTGACTCTGATACCCGACGGTTTGACCAGCCTCGCGATGTACATGGCTGTTGCCTCGCCTTCGATATTCGGGTTCGTGGCCAGTATAAGTTCTTTGATTTCATCATGCTGCTGGAGCCTTGTTATCAGAGATTTGATGTTGATATCCTCCGGACCGATGCCTTCCATCGGCGAGATCGCGCCGTGGAGCACGTGGTACAGTCCGTGATATTCTTTGATTTTTTCCATGGCAACTACATCTCTCGGGCTCTCGACAACGCATATCATCGACCGGTCTCTTGTCCGGTCGCCGCATATGCTGCAAGGGTCCGCATCGGTCAGATTGCCGCAGATCGAGCAGTATCTCATCTCGTGTTTCGCGGTTTTTATGGCATCGGCAAGCGCATCCGCTTCGCTGTCCGTCAGCGAAAGGATGTGGAATGCGAGCCTTTGAGCGGTCTTCCCGCCTATGCCGGGAAGCTTTGAAAGCTCATCGATGAGTTTGCTCAGGGGTCTGGCGTAATAATTCATTAAATCAGCCCCGGAGGCAGTCCGAGGCTGCCGGTGAGTTCATTCATCTTGTTCTGCGAAATGTCGTCCATCTGGCGGAGCGCCTCATTGGCCGCAGTAATGATGAGGTCCTGCAGCATTTCGACATCGTCAGGGTCTACGACTTCCTGCTCGATCTTTATTGCCGTGATCTGCTTTTTGCCGTTGACCGTGACTTCCACCGCGCCGCCGCCCGAAGTCGCCGACTGCTCCATCACATTGATTTCTTCCTGCATTTCGTCCATTTTCTGCTGGAGCGCCTGCATCTGCGCCATCTGCTGCGCCTGATTCATCGCCGCGGGTTTCTTTTTCTTTCCCGCTCTCATTCCTTTTCCCATTAATAGTCTCCGTTCTTTATATTATTTGTTTTCTATTTCAACAGGTATTCCGAGAAATCCTTCTGCACTTTCCGATGTGCGCTGCAGATCCATATCCGTAAATGTCTCCTGTTTTTCTTCCGGTTCGCCGTCTGTCACGACTATATGTCTCCTGGACCCCGAATGCTGTTCCAGGATATTCTCTATGAACTGTCTGTTGCTGTCCAGCGTGGTGGCCGCCATCCGGCTTCCCGATACTGTCACAGTAGTCTCGTCCATCGACAATGCCTCTGTGTTTTTCAGAAGCCCTATAGTATGACTGTCGCTTCTCTCGATGGCTTCTCTTACCACATCTTCCCAGACTGAAGCGATATCCATATCTGCACCGACAACTTCCGCATCACGGTCATCATCACTTTGTTCCGCCGCCTCCAGCGTCGTCTGCTCCGAATGCGCCGCAGAAATATCGGCATCGTCAGCGAAGGATTCCGTCGAAAAGTCCGGCGGCGCCTGATCGGCCTGCTCTGTCTTTGTCTGATTCTGCTCCTGAACATGCGCCTTCGGCGCTCTGCCCGGCTTTTTCGCCGATGTCTTCAGGATCACTTTGGCGCCGTCCGATGAATATGTCGCCAGCTGCACGAAGCACATCTCGAGGAGGATCCTCGGCTGTGTCGACATGCGCGCCACCTGCGCCGTCTTCGCGATTTCGATGATCGCGTTGTTGATTGCATCGAGATGCATCCCCGCCGCCTGAGCCGAAACTCTGGCCGCATTTTCCTCGGACATTCCCAGCATATCCTTGGGCGAATCAATGAATGTCGCCATGAGGAGATTCCTGTAATGCCCCATCCATCCCTGAAGTATCTGTCTCGCGTCTTTGCCCGCGCGGATGAGTCCGTCTATCATCAGCAGACCGCCGGCAACATCTCTGGCCTCGGTCTTCTGCGTCATTTCAATATATGTATCGACATCGACCGCGCCGAGTGAATCAAGCACATCTTCGCGCGATATATGTCCCTGTCTGCCGGAAATACACTGGTCGAGCAGCGTTATCCCGTCTCTGGCCGAACCGTCGGCATTGACGGCTATCAGCCTCAGAGCATCATCGTCTATCTCCGCCCCTACTTCGCCGCAGATCTTTTTAAGTCTCTCCAGGAGGCTGTCCTCCGGCACACGCCGGAAATCCATGCGCATGCATCTCGACAGCACAGTCGGGAGCAGCTTTTCCGGCTCCGTCGTACAGAGTATGAACATTACTGCTTCGGGAGGTTCTTCCAGTGTCTTGAGCAGAGCATTGAACGCGCTCGACGAAAGCATATGCACCTCGTCGATGATATACACTTTTTTCCGGCCTACAGCCGGCGGATAGTTCACGCTCTCACGCAGGCTTCTTATATCGTCTACGCCGTTGGTCGAGGCCGCATCGACTTCGATCAGATCGACAAAATTCCCGTTCTTGATGGCCAGGCAGTTGTCGCACCTGCCGCAGGGTTTTTCGCCTTCGCCGGTGCAGTTGACCGCCTTGGCGAGCAGACGCGCAGTAGTCGTCTTCCCCGTTCCTCTCGTGCCGCAGAAAAGATACGCATGGGAAACAGTTCCCTGCGATATCTGATTCTTCAATATCCTCACTATGTGATCCTGGCCGATGACTTCATCGAAGACTTCGGGCCGGTAGGCACGATACAGCGCTTTATACATGTCCTCTCCCTTATATAATTTAAAAGAAATCGCCCTTTGATAGCTCCGCCGGCCGAAAAAGGCTTGTCTGCGGCACATAAGAGCCTCCGCTTATTGCTGCTTCCTTCCGGACCTGACAAGGTTCACAGTGTCTTATTGCGCAGGACCCAGTCCGAGCCGAACGGAGCTGTCAAAAGGCAATTTCATACTGTACAATTATATGTGTTTTGCCGATTATAGTCAACTTTTGCTTTATTTATTTTTTACCCGACCACTTTATAGATTTCATCGGGCTCCGGCGGAGTTATTTCTACCGTTCTGCCGCCGCCGGATATCCTGAGGCCGTATTCTGCCGGCATGATCCTGCCGATGCAGCTCACATCTATCCCGGCTGCTTTTATTGCCTCCGTCATTTCGTCTTTTTTGTCTGCCGCCGCTGCGATCATCATGCAGCCGCTTGATATCAGCCTCAGCGGGTCGATGCCGTAATGCCCGCACATCTTGAGCGTTACTGCTTCCGCGGGAATGCTTTCACGGTCGATCTCGCACCCGACCCCCGCTATGCTGCACATCTCCCATACTGCGCCCAGCACGCCGCCTTCCGTGACATCATGCATGCCATGGGTCCCGATGCCGCCCGCTATGACGCCTTCTCTGACGACACTCACGAGCTTCAGGAGATCCTTAGCTTTTTCCACTTCTTCAGCAGTCATGAATTCCGCGAGCTCATCAGCCTTGTCTCTGGCAATGACGCCGGTGCCTTCGATGCCTGCCTTTTTTGTGATCAGAAGAAAGTCTCCCGGGACAATATCGTCGGCGCTCTGTGAACCGCCCTTCGGGCCTCTGCCGATCGCCGTGGAAGTAATGACCGGCTGCTTCACCGCATCGGTGATCTCCGTATGTCCGCCGATGATCTCGACACCGAGTTCCGCGCTCGCCTCCCCGGCCTGCTTCATCATCTCCGCGATCTGCTCTTCAGTAGTACCGACCGGCAGCAATACAGCGAGCAGTATCCCGACAGGCTGTATGCCGTTCGAAGCTATGTCGTTGCACGAAATATGAATGCAAAGCCTGCCGATATCGTTTATGGCTGCGGTGATCGGATCTGTGGACATGACACATTCATAGTCACCGAAATCAACGACCGCGCAGTCCTCTCCGATCCCCGGCCTGGTGATGACTTCCGGCCTTTTATATGTTATTTTATCGAATACGATCTCTTTGAGCAGGTCGCTGTCGAGCTTTCCCACTTTGAGCATTTTTATCTCCTTCCGGCTATACCGAACTTTTCCATGAACTCGTCTTCCGCAATGATCGGCACTCCGAGTTCCTTGGCTTTTTTATTTTTCGACGAGGCGCTGTTCACGTCGTTATTGATGAGGAAGTCTGTCTTTTTGCTGACTGATCCCGCGGCTTTGCCGCCGCGCGCCTCGATTTCTTCCTTGAGTTCTTCTCTGTTTTCGAAGTGCTGCAGACTGCCGGTAATGACGAATGTCATGCCCGCGAAGATCTGCTCTGCATTATTCGTTTCTTTCTCTATATCAAGTTCCGCCAGCAGATCATCGAGCTTCCGGCAGTTTTCTTCATCTGCGAAAAACGAGATAACTGAATCGGCCATGACTCCGCCGATGCCGTCTATCTCCAGGAGCTCTTCTTTTGTCAGCGCTCTGATCTTCGCCATGTCGCCGCCGCAGGCTTTCGAGATGACTTTGGCGTTCGCCACGCCGATGCCGCTGATGCCGAGACTGTAAAGCACTCTGGCCGCATTGGTGCTGCGCGCCTTTTCCGCCGCCTTCTGCAGGTTTTCGAACGATTTCTCGCCGAACCCCTCCATCGACTCAATGCCCTCGCGATAACGCTCGAGCCGGAAGAAATCAGCCGGTTCTCTGACAAATCCCAGCCCCAGCAGTTTCTCTATCGTCTGCTCGCTCAGTCCTTCTATATTCATGGCGTCCCTGCTCACAAAAAGCGAAAACGATTTTATCTTTTTCGCCGGGCATTCCGGGTTCAGGCAGTAAAGCGTTTCCACGCCGGACTCCCCGCGTATCTCCGTCTCCCCGCCGCAGACCGGACATTTATCCGGTATCTCCGCGGTGCCGCTGCCGGTCAGGTTGCGCTCGATCTGCGGAATGATCATGTTGGCTTTGTAGACCTCGAGCGAATCTCCGATGCCCAGTTTCAGTTCTTTCATTATGCTGACGTTATGCACCGAAGCTCTGCTGACCGTAGTCCCCTCGAGTTCCACAGGTTCGAACACCGCGATCGGATTGATCAGTCCGGTGCGCGATGCGCTCCACTCGATCTCAATGAGCTTTGTTTCCCTGATCTCATCGCTCCATTTGAAAGCGATACTGTCGCGCGGCGCCTTGGCCGTCGTCCCCAGCGATCTGCCGAATTCGATATCATCGTACACCAGGACGAGACCGTCCGAAGGCATATCACTGCCGCCGATTTCATCCGCGAATTTCTGCACGCCCTGTGCCATGTTTTCGCCTGTAACTATAATATAATCGACTATGTCGAATCCCTGGTCTTTCAGCCAGAGCTGCTGCTTTTCACGCGAATTCCCGAAATCCGGAGCAGGCGCGTCATCGCCCGCCTCGCCGGCCGGTGCAGGTCCTGCGCTCACAAGGGTAAAGGCGCGGAACATTACGTTCCTCTCCGCCGTGATCTTGTTGTTCAGCTGTCTGACCGAACCGCTGCAGAGATTCCGCGGGTTTTTGTATTCCGCATCTGTTTCCGGCAGCATTTCGTTTATCCGTTCGAATTCCGAATATGAGATCGTCGCCTCGCCCCGTAATATGAGTTCTCCTCCGAACTCTATCTTCACCGGCAGATTCGCGAACACCCTCGCGTTGTTCGTGATGACCTCGCCTTCCTCGCCGTTGCCGCGTGTAACTGCTTTGAACAATTTGCCTCCGCGATACGTCAGCACGATCGTCAGTCCGTCCATCTTCCACGAAAGCAGACATTTATGACTGCCGGCAAAAGCCGCCAGTTCGTCCACGCTTTTCGTTTTGTTCAATGACAGCATCCTCGCAGGATGTCTCTCCTTAGGCAGACTGCCGAGTGTCTCGTAGCCTACATTCTGCGTCGGGCTGCTGCTCAGGACAATACCCGTTTCCTCTTCAAGTTTCACGAGTTCATCATAGAGTTTATCGTACTCGAAATTGCTCATGATTTCACGCGACTCGGTGTAATACGCCCTGGCCGCCTCATTGAGCACGGCGATTTTCTGCTTTATGAGCTCTTTTTTATTTTCCATTTACTTCACCTTGGTGAGCGGCGCCACATCCACCGCAAGTTTCTTCTTGCCCGCAGTGTCGAACATTACTTCGACGATACCCTTGTCTATTTTCACGACCATGCCGCGTCCGAACTTGCCGTGTTCCACGATGTCTCCCGCGGCCAGCCTGATCGGCCGGCGCTTTTCCTTCGCATGCACCTCTTTCTTCGCGGCGCTGAAAGCATTGAACGGTTTCGCCGGGATCTCACGGGCGTATCCGTCGAACGGAACGGATGAACCGAGCTCGACTTCCTTCTTCTTGACATATATTCCGTCGCCGTCGATCAGGTGAGGATCGAGTTCTCTGAGGAACTGTGATTCTCTCGTGTAGTTCGTCTTGCCGTAAAGCATCCTCAGTTCCGCACTCGTGAGACACAGCCGTTCTTTTGCCCTCGTCATGCCGACGTAGCAGAGCCGTCTCTCCTCTTCCATTTCCTGCTCGGTATTGTCGCGCATACTCGGGAACAGTCCGTCTTCCATGCCCGGCATGAAAACCATCGGGAACTCGAGGCCCTTCGCGCTGTGCATCGTCATGAGCGTCACCGCGTTCTCGTTCTCGTCGTGGTTGTCTATATCCGAAAGCAGCGCTATCCTCTCCAGAAAATCCGACAGAGTCAGCTCGCCTTCTTCTTCGTAATCGTATATTACCGATTTGAACTCAAGCAGGTTTTCGATCCTGCCGTCCGCCTCGACATTGTCCTTTTCTTCGAGCGCTTTCAGGTATCCCGTGCCGTTCAGCAGACCGTCGTAGATGTCGCTGACGCGCAGGTTGTCCATCTCGTCGTGGTAATGCTGCAGAGTTTCGATCATTTCCGCCGTCATCTGCGAAGCCTTGGCAGAAAGTGAATTGCGGATATCCGCATCGCACAATGTCTCAAAAACGCTGGTCCCCATCACCTCCGCGGTCTTGGCTATCTTGGCCTGCGTCGTGCCGCCGATGCCGCGCTTCGGTTCGTTTATTATTCTCATCATGGCCAGATCATCCGCCGGGTTCATGACCAGGCGCATGTAGGCGACAATGTCCTTTATTTCTTTCCTGTCGTAATATCTTACACCGCCGACTACCCTGTAAGGGATATCGCGCGCCGAAAGCGCCTCCTCGAAGTTTCGTGACTGCGCGTTTGTCCTGTAGAGCACAGCAAAATCGTTCCATTTTCTGTCGGTCGTACAGAGCCTGTTTATTTCCTGCGCTACATAATATGCCTCTTCTTTTTCATTGTCCGCCCTGTGATACACGATCTTGCTGCCGTCGTCAGCGTCAGTCCAGAGTTTTTTGCTCTTTCTGTGCGTATTGTTTTCAATGACAGAATGCGCAGCGGCGAGAATATTTCCCGTCGAGCGGTAATTCTGCTCGAGCTTTATGACTTTCGCGCCCGGAAAATCTTTTTCAAAATCCAGGATATTCGAAATATCAGCGCCTCTCCACTGGTAGATGCACTGGTCGTCGTCTCCGACCACACAGATATTGCCCGAACCTTCCGCGAGCATCTTCACGAATTTGTACTGAGTCTTGTTCGTATCCTGATACTCGTCGACCATTATATAGCGAAACCTGTTCTGATACTCCAGGAGAATAGCTTCGTCCCTGTCGAAAACCTTTACGGCGTTCCACAGAAGATCGTCGAAATCCATTGCGTTGTTGTCCTTGAGCGTCTTCTGATACTCCGAATATACGCCGGCGATGATCTCCTCTCTGTATCCGCCTCCGTACTCGTTCTTGTATCTGTCCGGTCCGATCTCGGCTTCCTTCGCATGACTGATCGCGCCCAGCAGACTTCCCACCGGGAATTTTTTCTCGTCGATCGCGCGGTCCTTGAGTATTTTCTTGACTACGGCTTTCGTGTCCACCGGATCATATACAATGAAAGAATTCGTATAGCCCAGGATATCCGCATGCCTTCTGAGAATGCGCAGACAGGCGGCATGAAATGTCATGATCCACATGTTCACGCTGCCGCCGAGTATCCCCTCCACACGGTCGCGCATCTCTCCCGCCGCTTTGTTCGTAAATGTCACTGCCAGTATGTTATACGGGCTGACCCCATTGTCCCTGATCAGATGGGCGATCCTGTGAGTCATAGTCGCAGTTTTGCCCGAACCCGCTCCCGCCAGTATCAGAAGCGGTCCTTCTGTATAAAGCGCTGCTTCGCGCTGTTTGTCGTTTAGTTTATTTAAATAGTCCATGCGCATATTCTAACATATCCGGAGTCCCCGTTAAAGGAAAAGCTCCCTTTCCCTCCTGCGCTCAGGGCAAAAAAAACAGACACACCTCCCGGTATGCCTGCATTTCTCTTATTTTATATAATTTCCGAAAACATATCCTTTGTATGTTTTCGATGAACTCTTCTTATATGTTACTTTATACCAGGTGTCTCCGGCGGAATCCGCCTTAGTGCCCCTGATCGTAACTGTCACGCCTTTGGCCAGCGTCAGTATCTTCGTGCTCGAGGTAGTTGCCGACTTTCTGAGATTCACTTTCTGCTTCGTCGTTCCTGTCCGTGTCAGCGTGAGATTCGACGCCTGCAGATAGCCGTTATAGGTCGTGCCGTCTGACGTATACTCCACGCGGTACCAGTACTCGCCATTATTATCCTTCGACTTCGTGATACCCGTTAGCTTCGTGCCGCCGGCGATGCTCGTCAGCGTCGTGGTGTTCGGTCTCTTATACAGATCCGCCGTTTCCTTCAGCCTGACCACCGTCTTGTAAGGTGCCGTGGAATACGCGCGCTCGTAGCCGGAGGTCTTCCCGCTCGTGATCGCTGTCCCCGTGTAGTCCGTGCCGCTCGCAGTTATCTTGTAGTAATATTCCCGGCCCGGAGTGAGTCCCGTATTCTTGAACGAAGTGCCGGTGCTCGTGCCGACTTTCACGAACGTGCCCGTATATGTATCTGAACGGTATATCGTATAGCTGTCCGCTTTGCGGGCTGCTGTCCAGGTCAGAGTCACGCTCGTCCCGGTCCGTGCCGACTGGGAAAGTCCTGTCGGCTTCTGCTTCTCGTAGGACATATCGTACTGATGGACGTCCTTAGTATACCAGGCGTTCATGTCAAAATTCTTGTCGTCAGAAAATCCAGGAATTTTGCCCTTGCTTGTCCACTGCCAGAAGCTGAACGGCCCGCTGTACGAAGTCGAAGACGCCCACTGCGCCAGCCAGATCTCGCCGGAGCTGTCTATATCTTCGGCATTGAGACTATTTATCAGGAAGTCTCTGCTCGCATAGAGCATCGGCGTATAGCCCGCATCTTCGATCACGCCGAAGAAGGCGTTGACCGCTTTGGTCTTGACCGCCGTGCTTGGTTTACTTGTCGTGAGACGCCCGTTTTTCTGATATTCATAATCCATGACTACCGGCAGATCTATATATGACTTATACGGCTCGATAAGTTTCAGTGTCTTTTTGGCTTCCGCCTTGGCTTCGGAGACCGAAAGGGCCTGCGAAAAGAAATAGACGCCGACTTTGAGCCCCGCCGCGCGTGCCGACTGTATATTCTGCGCGAAGCCGCTGTCCGGATACAGACCTCCCATTGAAGTACCTCGGTAACCGACGCGTATGATCGCGAATTTATATCCTGCAGCTTTGATGTTCGCCCACTGTTTAGTCGTCAGAAACGTACCGGGGCTGGAATTATAGTATGAAATGTCCGGGCCGTAATACGCCTTATACCCGCTGAACTGCGCGGGTATTGTCGGTGATGACACTGCCTTCGCCGTGACCGCAGAGGTCGTTTTCGACGCTGACGATGCGGCCGCCGGCGCCTGCGGGTCATCGGGAAGCGAAGACGCAGCGAACGCATCCGCAGTGAACGCCGGCATGAACGCCAGACCGACTATTGCCGCCAGTATTACTGCCGTGATTTTTTTGATATTTTGTCTTTTATAAACCATGTTATCCCTTCCATCCTTTACATATCAATATATCACAGCAAGATTAAAGGCTGATTAATATGTAAGATATTTACATTGTGTGCATTATTTCCTGTTTCATTGTATAATATACAGGAATCGGAGGAAACCAGTAATGAATCCATTGAGCAGAAGAAATGAAATCCTGGAGATGCTGCGCAGCTCACATGAGCCTGTCAGCGCTTCTTTGCTTGCGGAAAAATTCAATGTGAGCAGGCAGATCATCGTCGGCGATGTAGCCATACTCCGCGCAGAAGGGCAGCCGGTAATGGCCACCCCGCGCGGATATATTCTCGAAGCGGATGTCCGCGGCAATTTCGGATATGTCGGGACTGTCGCAGTCAGACACAGACTGAACAGGCTTCAGGAAGAATTGTATATTATTGTCGATTACGGCGGTACCGTGATCGATGTTACTATCGAACACCCGATCTACGGAGAGCTCACAGGACCGCTCAATGTTTCGTCGCGCTATGAAGTCGACATGTTCGTCGAAAAAGTAAAAGCTGACGATTCACAGCCGCTCAGCACTCTAACAGACGGCATCCACACGCACCGCATCGGATGCAAGAATCTGGAAACATTCGAAAACATCAGCGCCATGCTTAAAAAAGCCGGGCTGGCACTATAAAGCGCCCCGGTCTCAGCGCCTGTATTCCATTATATTCTTCACGCTGTCCGCAAGGCACACAGCTCCGAGGACTATGCCTATTATTGCCGAAGCAGACGGAGAACCGCGGAAGGCGCTCGAAAGTCCCGAATAAAGGACCATCGCAGAGAAGAGGCCGAACAGTATGTTCAGCGCCAGTCTCTGTTTTGGATCTGTTATCCGTCCGCTGTAATCCAGCATGAGCATTGCTATGAGCATCACCCACAGCACTTTCCTGAGTATGTACATGCTAATCATTGTAATCCAGAGCCGCTCTCTCCGTTGTGAAAGGGCGGACTTTTGCATTTGCCAGCGCCTGATGCTCGGGATGTGCAGAATATGCTGCCAGTCCCTCCGCATCATCATGCTCTGTCATGAGCGCCATATCGTGCGTGCTTGACGAAAGAGGATATGAAATGAATTTCACTGCCTTCAGCGACGGCACTTTGTCAACGAGCGCCGCAAAATCTGCCGGCAGTTCGGAACGCAGCTTTTCTTTCTGCTCCGGAGAAATATCATCTCTGAATTTCCACATTACTATATGTTTTACCATTTCTGTCCTTCCTATACTTTAGGCGTCACTTTCAAATCGAATGAATTGTCATTCGGTTCGATGACCGCGGTGCCCAGCTGAACTGCATCTTTTTCCAGATTCCTGACTACATTGTTTATTTTGGCCATCTGATCAGGAGAAACTTCCTGTCCTACCAGCAGTCTTGTATCATAAAGTATTCTTTCTATTTCATCGTGGACATCCGCGACTTTCCTTCTGATATCTTCAATGGTCTCCTCGTCCATGGCGTCTGCCATAGCTTCCGCCCTCGACAGGCATTTGCCGCTTTCAAGCTCATATTCGGAAACCTCGCGCACTATCGTCGCGTCATATCCGGTTTCCTGCTTTACGCTTGCAGCAAAGGCTTCTTTTGATTCCAGCTCTCCGTGTACGAGGAAAAGCTGCTTAGGCTCCGCCTGGAATCCCTTGAGCCATTCCATCAGGCCGTCTTTATCGGCATGTCCCGAAAATCCTTCGAGGTTATATATCTCGGCATTTACATGAACGGTCTCTCCGAAAAGCGTAACATCCTTGAGTCCGTTGAGCAGATTTCTGCCGAGCGTTCCCTCTGCCTGATAGCCGACGAATATGACGGATGATCTCGGATCCCAGAGATTATGCTTCAGATGATGTCTGATCCTGCCGGCTTCGCACATGCCGCTCGCAGATATTATTATCTTCGGCTGGCGGTCGAAGTTGAGGGCCTGCGACTCTTCTGTCGTCCTGGTGAATTTAAGATTCTTGAAATCCAGCGGATTATCGCCCTTCATTATGTATGCCTTTGTCTCCTCATCGAATACGTCGGCGTTTCTTCTGAAAACTTCAGTCGCAGTCGTCGCCATAGGACTGTCTACATATACGTTGAGCTTTTCCAGCTCGTCCCTGTATTTATTGTTTTCTTCATAAAAGCGGTTGAACTGATATATGAGCTCCTGCGTGCGTCCTACCGCAAACGACGGAATAACTACTATGCCTCCGCGTTTAGCAGTCTTCACGATTATTTCTATCAGCTTTTCTATATCTCCCGAATTTTCAGGATGCAGGCGGTTGCCGTATGTCGTCTCCATGATGACATAATCGGCTTTTTTGATTATCGTAGGATCGCGGAGGATAGGTCTTCCTGTCGCGCCGAGATCGCCCGAGAACACAAGCTTCGAAACATTACCGCCTTCATCGGCCCACAGTTCGGTGATCGCTGATCCGAGTATATGCCCCGCATCGTTGAACACTATCCTCATGTCATCGTTCAGTTCTATGAGCTGGTCATAAAGCACCGGCTGTATGTATTTCAGGCAGTCGACTGCATCGTTGAACGTGTACAGCGGCTCTACGAGAGGACGCCCGGCACGCTCGTTTTTCCGGTTCTGCCATTCTGCTTCTTTCTCATGTATGTACCCGCTGTCTTTCAGCATGACATCAAGAAGATCTGCCGTAGCTTCCGTACAGTAGATTTTTCCTTTGAATCCTTTCTTCATCAGCAGCGGAAGTCTGCCGCAGTGATCGATATGCGCATGGCTCAATATAACGCATTCTATCTCTGCAGGATCAAAAGGGAACTCTTCATAATTGAGTGCCTCCTGCGCCTTCCCGCCCTGGAACTGCCCGCAGTCCAGCAGGATCTTATGAGTGCCCGATGTGATCATGTGACAACTTCCGGTCACGCCTGTTGCTGCGCCGCAAAATTTGATTTTCATGTCTTTCACCTCTGTTTTCTCTTGTCGGTCACGGTGTTATCCAGTTTCCTCCGGCCGTGATCATACATAGCAGTTTTATCGTATCATTATAGTAATTTTCGGTTTTCTTTTCCGTAATTTTCTTCCACAGCGCGTCGGTCCATTTCTGCGCTGCCGCATCTCCCGAGGTATCGCATACGGCCGATACCAGGAACGGCGCCGTGAAGCACATATCGCTGTAATCAGCAGCCTTCTTCCCCGAAAGTTTATATCCTGCGGCTATCCCTGCGGGATCTCCGCCGGTCTTTTTCCTGATCCATTTATTGAGACGTGACGTCTCTTTCTGCGCAGATGCGCTGCCGTTCACCAGGTAATCCGTCCCGATCCTCCATGGCACTCTGCAGGCATTGTACCCGTAGCCTCCGTCGAGTGCGCTCTCACGCTTATACGGTTTCTCCGGCCTGAACTTTCCATCTTTCCTGTACATGAAATCGGGAAGCAGTCCCCTGTTCGACGAATACTTTTTATTCATATATGCGGTGGCTGCATATGTTTTATTAACGACTCTGTTCCAGTCATGCGCAGGGTCCTCCTTGACAAATGCCCTCAGCTCCGCCGTAATAAAATCCGACGAACGCGTTCCGGTGTAATCTCTGCCCGAATGCTTCGACCACCTCACCCAGTCGCCATACTGTATCGTACCGGTCGTTTTGTTCACTTCGTATTTATATATATCGCTTATTATACCCGCTGCAGCCTGTTTATAATCCACAGTTTCGTCAGAGCCCCATTGCATATCGGCGAGGAGCAATGCGTAAGCAATATCAATGTCTCCGTCCGCCGCCGAACATCTTCCGCCGGTGCAGACGAGTTTCCTGCCCGTATCCGACTGCTGCCACGCCATCAGATACGTCCCTTCATTCGCAGTGCTCCGGAAACGCCTGTAATATCTGTACATCGAATCGAAATATTCCTGCGCATTTTTTTCGTACCCGGCCATCGCAGCAGTAATGATCATGCCGTATCCTTCCGCCTCTGAAGTGGTGACCGCGACAGTGTTTTTCGTGTCGGCATATGTCTGATGGTTCTGATTGTAAAGAATGTAACGCGTCGTAACGCCCTGCGATTTCCGGTAATATTTATCAGTGCGCACGTAACGCGCCTTCCAGAGATCATAATAGTCTTCCGTTTCCCGGTCGATCTTCGTCCTGGAAACTGAAGGCAGCGTGCAGGTATGATAATCAGAATGCTGAGGGAAAGGGGCGGAGCATGATGCCGCGGCAACTGCACCGGACGGTAACAAAAGCATAGAAACAGCGATCACCGCCGCTGCCAGTATTAAAGCTGTCCTTCGCAAGTTACTCATATCGTCGTCCTCTTCCGCTGCTAATGTTTCTTACCTATTGATTATATTACTTTTAGGATAATTATTAAAGGACATAAAACAGCCGGGACATTTTGCAAAAATTAAGCGATCCGGCCTTATCGCCGGATCACTCGCATAGATTATCACGTATTTGGGGTAGTGGATATCTAATATCATATTCAGTATAACCCGATTTTTTTTCTTTGGGGTCCTTTCACACAAAATGCCTTTTTTCGCACACGTAGTGATTCTGCTGTATCATGACCGCGGTCAGTCTTCGGCTTCTTCACTTTCATCGCCGCTGTCGTCATCATCATGATCGCTTCCGTTGTCATCTGCGTCATGACCGCTTTCATTTTCATCCTCGTCGTCAGCAGATTCATCATCGCTGTTGTCGTTCGTATCCACCGCCTCTTTGTCCCATTCGATGATCACACCGGATGATGCGTTAACTGCAAAATCATATTCATTGTTCCCGCGTACTGCCTCGCCTTCATAAACATATATTCCGTCTTCTTTATCAAGGCTTATATGACTGATCGACGCGCCGGGGATCTTCCTGAGCACTATGGCTTTTGCCTCGGAGACCGAAATGCTTGAACTGCCGGAATTGCTTGCCGCAGCGTCCTCTTCATCGTCGTCGCTGCCGATATACTGATCATGGCTGCCGTCCAGTGTTGCTTCACCGGTGGCCGCATCTACGATATAATCATATTCTTTATTGTCCTTTACCAGCTCGACTTCATAGTAATACTTGCCGTTTTCTTCCTCCAGATCGATGTCATCGACTGTTCCGCCGCCGGCTTTTTTGACGGCAGCCTGCTCGGCTTCGGCAGATGTCAGCATATCTTTGCTTTCACCCGGGATCACTGTCGCAGTACCGTACTTAACTGTACTTTCAAGGATAGTTCCGGAGGACGGATCTATTTCCGCGCTGCCGTAAAAATCATTGGCTTTGAAATTGACCTCATATTCGTATAATCCGTGTTCCTTTTCCAGATTGATATCTATACTTGTAACTCCCGGAAAGCTCTTTTGGACGATTTTCTCTACGTCGGTTTTTGCCAGCTTAACATCTTTGCTTCCCTGATCGTTATCGATCTGCATTTCCACTTTCTTGACTTTTTGAGTGTCTTTGTTTACTTCGACTTCAAAGGTTTCCTTTCGGGAGGCATCACGGTAGGCGATTTCATATTTAGTGTTTTCTTCCTCGCACGCCAGCAATTCAGCTTTCTCTGTCACATATGTCTTCGCCAGCGCCTTAGCCTCATCAGCCGTCATCGTACCCGCCAGAGCTGTAGTCGCCGCCGCTGCCGCTATTACTGCAAATGAAGCTGCTGCCGCGATCAGTACATACTTTTTTCTTATTTTCCCTTTCATTTTGATTCTCCTCGCTTCTCATTTACTATCCTTTATACCTTATAGCGTTATACTAGCGCCCTATTATGAAACCAAAATGAAAAAATTCATTGTTTTTTCATTTTGCATCTTTATGATAGAATCATAATGGAGGGACATATATATGAGGTTATTGATAGTGGAAGATGAAAAACAGCTTTGCGAAAATATTGCTGCATTTATGAGAGCGGAAGGTTATTCCTCCGACTGCTGCTTTGACGGAATCGATGCTGTTGACTATATCGGATCCACGGACTACGATGCAGTGGTCCTGGATATCATGCTTCCCGGCATCGACGGCCTTTCGATTCTGAAAATGATCCGCGCAAAGCAGCATACTGTTCCCGTTCTGCTCCTTACTGCCAGAGATACTGTGGAAGATAAGATCACCGGTCTCGACAGCGGGGCGGATGATTACATGACAAAACCGTTTTCGCTGGAAGAGCTGGCCGCACGTATCCGTGTAATGATCAGACGCAGCGGCGTTGAACAGACCGATAATACTTTACGTGTGGGCACGCTGACTCTCGACACAAGAACAAAGATAGCCGATCGCGAGGGGCAGGAAATCATCCTGACCGCCAAAGAATACGCTATACTCGAATATCTGATGCATAATAAAGGGATGATCCTTTCCCGGGATAAAATCGAAGCGCACATCTGGAATTACGACTATGAGGGCAGCAGCAATATTGTTGATGTATATATCCGTGCGCTCCGCCGCAAAGTCGATGCTGACTTTGATGATAAGCTGATTCAGACAGTCAGAGGAATGGGATATGTGATCAAATGAAAGATATGTCGATCCGAAAAAAAGTTACCTGGTATTATTCGCTGGTGCTCGTGGCCGTCACAGTACTTGTATTTGGCGTATTCATCATAACCATAGACCTCCAGACAAATACAATATCAAAAAGCACCCTCACCGATGCTGTACAGAATGCATTTGATGAAATCGAAAGCGATCACAGCGTTGTCGAAATTGACGATGATTTCGACAATTACTATAAAGGTGTCACTCTTCTCGTATACAGTGAAAAAGGAACGCTGATCAAAGGTTCAGTACCGTCAACTTTCACCAAAACTGTTCCGCTCTCCGCCGGCCATTACCGTACTGTTAATATTTCCGGCGAGAAATGGCTCGTCTACGATCTCTATAATACTTATGAAAACGGTCAGGGCATATGGATACGCGGAATGTATGCCACCGACAACAGTTCGGCAACTTTGCGCGCCGTCATCCTGAGCATGCTTATTATCCTGCCGCTGGTGCTGATTCTATCTATAATTGCCGGCAGACGCATAACCGGCAAAGCTTTTGAGCCTGTCAGTGAAATAACAGCTGCGGCAGATCACATCAATACCGGTCATGATCTCAGCATGAGGCTGCCGCTGAGTGAAAACAGAGATGAACTTTACTATCTGACAGAAACACTGAACAGCATGATCGAACGCCTGGAAACTGCTTTTGTGGCGGAAAAGCAGTTCAGTTCCGATGTTTCCCATGAACTGAAAACACCGATGTCAGTAATATTATCAGAATGTGAACTGATGCTTCGCGAAAATCATGAAGCGGCGGAATATGCTGAATCACTGGAAATAATCCAGAAGCAGTGCCGGCGTTCCATGTCCATGATACGGCAGCTTCTGCAGTTGTCGCGTACTATGGATAAAGATGCAGTAATGGAAAAGGAGCTCTTCGATCTGTCTGCGGTATGCAGCGATACTTTAGATGGTTTTTCACAGGCCGCAGAGATGAAAGGCATACATCTTGAACGCGCAATACAAAACGGCATTTTTTTCACCGGCGATCAGACTATGATGATAAGAGCGGTCTCCAATCTTATTGCCAATGCCATAAAATATAATGATCCGCCGGGAGAAGTCATGCTTGCCCTCACTCAGAAAGATGCACACATTATTATCGCCGTCAAAGACGACGGCATCGGAATATCCGAGAAAGACATGCCGAATATTTTCAACCGCTTCTACAAAGCCGACCGCTCGCGCACACAGACCGACGACAGTTTCGGGCTGGGTCTTGCTATGGTAAAATGGATAGCCGAAGCTCACGGAGGGACCGTCTCCGCTGTCAGTACCCGCGGGTCCGGAAGCACATTCACCATAACTTTGAACAGTGCCGGGGAATGAAAATAAGTTGGCGCCACGCCAATTGTATACCCTATTCCGCATCTGTTCCCTGCCCGCTTTTTCGCAGATGAAACAAGACCGCGCAATGATGCGCGGTCTTGTGATTTGGCTTTTGTTTCGAATTACTCGATGATCTCTGTTACAACGCCCGATCCTACTGTTCTTCCGCCTTCTCTGATAGCGAATCTCAGTCCTTCTTCTATTGCGATCGGTGTGATCAGTGATATCTCCATCACTACGTTGTCTCCAGGCATGCACATCTCTGTGCCTTCAGGCAGCTGAAGATCTCCTGTGACGTCCGTTGTTCTGAAATAGAACTGCGGTCTGTATCCGTTGAAGAACGGTGTATGTCTTCCGCCTTCTTCTTTCTTCAGTACGTATACCTGTCCCTTGAACTTTGTATGCGGATGGATCGATCCCGGCTTGGCTATTACCTGTCCTCTTTCGATCTCGTCTCTCTGTACTCCTCTGAGCAGTGCTCCGATGTTGTCTCCAGGTACTGCTTCGTCCAGCAGTTTTCTGAACATCTCGATACCTGTTACTACGACCTGTCTCTTCTCGTCTGTCAGTCCTACGATCTCCACTGTGTCGTTCATCTTCAGCTGGCCTCTCTCGACTCTTCCTGTGGCTACTGTTCCACGTCCTGTGATCGAGAATACGTCCTCTACCGGCATCAGGAACGGCTTGTCTGTCGCTCTCTGCGGCTCAGGAATGTATGAGTCTACTGCTTCCATCAGCTCTACTACTGCATCTCCCCACTCACTTGCAGGATCTTCCAGTGCCTTCAGCGCTGATCCTCTGATGATCGGTGTGTCGTCTCCAGGGAATTCATATTCGTCAAGAAGTTCTCTTACTTCCATCTCTACCAGGTCAAGCAGCTCTTCGTCGTCTACCATATCGCACTTGTTCAGGAATACGATGATGTATGGTACTCCCACCTGTCTTGCGAGCAGGATGTGCTCTCTTGTCTGCGGCATTGGTCCGTCTGTTGCTGCTACTACCAGGATTGCTCCGTCCATCTGAGCTGCTCCTGTGATCATGTTCTTTACATAGTCGGCATGTCCCGGGCAGTCTACGTGTGCGTAGTGTCTGTTCGGTGTTTCATACTCAACGTGTGCCGATGAGATCGTGATTCCTCTCTCCTTCTCTTCAGGAGCCTTGTCGATCTCGTCGAACTCTACGTTCGATCCGAGGTCATATCTGTTCTTCAGCACCTTTGTGATAGCTGCTGTAAGAGTTGTCTTGCCGTGGTCAACGTGTCCGATAGTTCCGATGTTGATATGCGGCTTGGTTCTTTCATACTTCTGCTTTGCCATTTTTACTATTCCTCCTAATAAAAATTTCATTCAATATATACTTGGAGCTGTTGAGCAGAATTGAACTGCCGAACCTCTTCCTTACCAAGGAAGTGCTCTACCGACTGAGCTACAACAGCATGTACGTAACATTTAAATATTACTATATTATGCTTGTGATGTCAACGCTTGCAGGGCATTATCGATACACAAAACCCCGAAGTTTTTCTCCGGGGTTTTGTGTATCGATCGCTGTATAGTGATATACTAAATAATACTTTTCAGAGACGCATCCACTCTTTCACCGGATACTATTCCATCTCAATATACGCGGCGATTTTTTTCTTGGCCCGCCCGATGGCATTGTATATCGCCTTAGGATCCTTCCTCAGCATCTCCGCGATCTCGCCGCAGGTTTTGCCGTCTATATATTCCTTCCAGACCTGCCTTTCAAGATCACTGAATATCTCGCCGCCGCTTTTGAGAATATAATTCTCTATTTCTTTCATGATGAACAGCAGCTCCGGATCCTGTTCGCTTTTGGAGGCGATCATCTCTTCAAGAGTATTCTCCGGATCGTCATCGGCAGGTTTGCTGAGTGAAACAGACGAATTCAGCGGTGAATTCTTTTTTCTTGATGCCGCTTTGACCGCGGATATGATTTGTCTGTTCATGCAGATCTCTGCATATGTTCTGAAACCGGCGCCGCGCGAAATATCATACGACCGCACTGCCTTGAACAGTCCGATCATGGCCTCCTGCACGACATCATCTGAATCGGCGCCTACGATAAAATAGCTGTGCGCCTTGTTTCTGACCACATCTCTGAAACTATGGATAAGGAACTCTGCTGCCTCCTCATCGCCTTTCTGCGCGAGTGCTGCGAGTTCCTCATATGATCTGTCTTTATACGAGTCGTTCATCTCTTTGTCTTCTCACCTCATACATGAGTACGGCCGCGGCGTTGGAAGCATTCAGCGAATTGATCCTGCCCTTAAGAGGAAGCGATACGACCAGGTCGCATTTTTCTTTTACAAGCCTGCTGATCCCGAAGCCTTCACTGCCGATCACTATAGCGATCGCACCGCTGATGTCGGCTTTTGTGTAATCTTCTCCGTCCATATCGCAGGCTGCTATCCAGATGCCCTTCTCTTTGAGTTCATCCAGTACTGCTGCGATGTTGGTCACCTTGGCGCACGGGATATATTCCACAGCTCCCGCACTTGCTTTGACAACGGTCTCAGTAATGCCCGCCGATCTTCTGCTCGGGATGATAATGCCGTGCGCGCCGGCACATTCCGCGCTTCTCATGATGGCGCCGAGATTGTGCGGATCTTCTATATTGTCGAGAACGACTATGAACGGGTCTTCGCCGCGTTCTTCCGCCAGCGCGAGAATATCTTCGACCTCGGCATAGTCATACGACGGCACGTTCGCTATAACTCCCTGATGGTTGAGGCCGCCCGATATTCTGTCGAGCGCTATCCTCTCCGCGTAATGCACCGGTATCCTCGCATCACGCGCTTTTGCCGCGATCATTTTCAGCGAACCCTCGGGATCCTTAAGCACCGTTATCTTGTCTATCGTCCTTCCGCTCTTCAGAGCTTCAAGCACAGGATTCCTGCCTATAAGGAGATTAGGATCCGGCTCGCGCGCCGGCTCTTCCTGTCTCACACGAGGTCCGGCCGCCGGCCGTTTTGCTGCCGGTCTTGTTTCTCTTCCCGGATAACTTCTGCCGCGTCCTGCCGCGCCTCCGCGTCCGTTTCTGCCGTTCTGGCTTTTCTGTCCGCTGCGGCTGTTTTCCTTTTTGCGGTGGTTTGGTTTTATCTGTTTATTATTCATCCTCGTTCTGCTTTCTTTCATATTTTACGAACCTGTAACCGGTACCATTGTGTTCCATAGGTTCGCTTTCCCATACTGCAGCGAAATCTTCATCTTTGTCAAGATTCGGAAAATACTTGTCCGCCTCAAACTCCTTATCTATTCTGGTGATCCAGATAGTATCGACATAAGGCAGAAGCAGTCTGTATACCGATTCGCCTCCGCATACGAAAATGCTGTCATCCGCGAACTTACCGAGCAGCCTCATCAGCGCTTCGATCCCGCAGCACACGGTACAGCCGTCTATCGCATAACGGTCATTACTTGTAAGCACGATATTGTGCCTGTCCGGAAGCGGCCTCCCGCCCGGAAATGATTCCAGTGTCTTCCTGCCTATGATGATATTTTTACCCGTTGTCTTTTCCCGGAAGAATTTCATATCACCCGGGATATGTGCAAGGAGCTCTCCGTCTTTGCCTATGCCCCAGTTTCTGTCTACAGCAGCTATCGCATTCATTTTACACTCTCCTATACTGCTACCGGAATATCTTTTATCTGCGGCCCCTTCTGATAATCTCCTACTATGATATCATCCCTGGTGAAATCATAGAAATCTTTGATGTCGGGATTCAGAGTGACCTTCGGCGCGTCATTCTGCGGCCTGGAAATAAGTTCCTTTATTATCGGAATGTGCCTGTCGTAGATATGCGCATCAGCGATGACATGAACCAGTTCTCCCGGCTCGAATCCGGTGACCTGCGCCATCATCATCAGAAGCACCGAATACTGGGCGACGTTCCAGGCATTCGCGGCGAGTATATCCTGCGATCTCTGATTCAGTATGCCGTTCAGACGGTTTCCTGTAACGTTGAAAGTCATACTGTAGGCGCACGGTTCGAGCGCCATCTCCGAAAGATCGGCAAAATTAAAGAGGTTCGTCATGATCCTTCTGGAATACGGCTCGTTCTTCAGCTGCCAGATCACATTGTCGACCTGGTCCATAACGCCCTGCTTGAACTTATACTTTACTCCCAGCTGATACCCGTAGGCTTTTCCGATCGTACCGTTTCCGTCCGCCCATTCATCCCAGACATGACTTCCGAGCTCGCTTATCCTGTTCGACTTTTTCTGCCAGATCCAGAGCATTTCTTCCGACGCTGATTTTATCGGCGTCGGTCTGAGTGTGACAGCAGGGAATTCCTTCTGCAGATCGTATCTGTGCACGACTCCAAACTGTTTAATAGTATACGCCGCCTCACCGTCTTCCCAGTGAGGTCTTACTTTCTGACCTTCTGTCGAATACCCGTTTTCGAGAATGTCACTGCACATCTCAACGAATAATTTATCAGCTCTGCTCATTATTCCCTCCTCCATGCCGGGCGGCAATATTAAAAAGTACTTTCAATTATTTCTATCGATCTGCTGATGATGTCTTCCATCCTCTCGATTTTTTCTGAAAGGTAAAGACTGCCGATCAGCGCCTCAAAAGCGGTCGCCCACTTGTATGTGATCGGATCGCAGTTTTTAGGCTTTGTCATGCTCCGTCTGTTTCTTGCCCTCTTCACCAGCCACTTCTCATCATCTGTAAGATCGTTGAAAAGTGTTTTTATTGCCGCGGCCTGCGCCGGTGCATGGACATATCTGACTGCCTTGCGATGCAGCTTATCCGCCGCCTGCAGTCCCTGACTCATAATGTGTTTTCTCACATATACTTCATAGACGGCGTCGCCTAAAAAGGCGAGCGCCGTCGTATTTATCTCGTTAACTTCCATATCAGTCTTTAATTATCTGGACACCCTGAGGTGTATCCTTGAGCGTGATCCCCTTCGCCTTGAGCTCATCTCTTATTTCATCCGCTCTTGCGAAGTCCTTATTCTTTCTCGCTTCCTGTCTCTCGTCTACCAGTTTCCGGATATCGTCATCCACCGAATTATCCTTCTCCTGCTGCAGAAGTCCCAGAACATCGCACAGGACCTGCATGGACTCGAGCGACTTCTCGGCAAATTCCTTCGAGCAGCCGTCTATTACTGCAGTATTTATCGCCGTAATGAGTTCGAATACTGCAGAGATCGCATCCGCTGTGTTGAGGTCATCGTCCATCGCATCATTGAACTGTTGTCTGAATTTGTCGAATCCCTCCAGCGTCTTTTTCTCTTCGCCGGTCATAGCGCCTTCTTCGGTTTCGATGAGATGCTCGAGATTGAGTTTGGCGTTCTGCATACGCGCCAGGCTCTGCTTCGACTGCTCCATCAGCTCCTCGCTGAAATTGATAGGACTTCTGTAATGCCCGGAAAGGAGGAAGTATCTTATCGTCTCGCCGTCATATCCCTGCTTTCTGATGTCTCTGACTGTAAAGAAGTTACCCTTCGACTTGGACATTTTTTCGTTGTTCACAGTAATATACGCATTGTGCATCCAGTATTTCGAGAATGTGCACCCGTTATGCGCCTCCGACTGCGCGATTTCGTTCTCGTGATGCGGGAACATCAGATCCTGTCCGCCTGCGTGCAGGTCTATTGTGTCGCCGAGATATTTTCTCGCCATCGTCGAGCATTCGATATGCCAGCCCGGACGGCCCATGCCCCACGGGGATTCCCAGGCGATCTCATCAGGCTCTTTCCTCTTTTTCCAGAGAGCGAAATCCAGCGGATCTTCTTTTTTCTCTTCTATCATAATACGTGCGCCGGACTCAAGATCATCAATATTCTGCCCGGAAAGCTTTCCGTAGCCCTCGAATTTTCTTGCTCTGTAATATACGTCTCCGTCGGCCTCGTATGCATAGCCCTTGTCGATCAGATCCTGGACGAACTGTATGATTTCATCCATCGTCTGTGATACTCTCGGATGCACATCGGCCTTTCTCACATTCAGCGCCTGCGCGTCGTCAAAATATTCCTTGATATACTTCTCGCTTACTTCAGGCGCAGTTATTCCTTCTTCTCTGCTTCTGTTTATGATTTTGTCATCGACATCCGTGAAGTTCTGCACGTATGTAACTTTATCTCCTCTGTATTCAAGATACTTTCTCATGGTGTCGAAAACCACGAGCGGTCTTGCATTTCCGATGTGGAAAAAGTTGTATACTGTCGGGCCGCAGACATACATCCTGACCTCGCCCGGCGTCTGCGTAACAAAATCTTCTTTTTTCCTGTCCATCGTATTATAGATCTTCATAATAACTCCTGTTTCGTGTTGTATTTTCAATAAAGTTTAAACAATCTTTATATACCTCTGCCCCTGCCGGCTCAAACATCAATCTCCGTGATAATCGGAGCCTTTTGTGGCTGTCAGATCGTATCTTTCGGTCATTTTGACGAAGTGCTCTGTCTCTTCCTCAGTGAACTTCGGGTAATAACATTCTATCCCCCAGAGTCCGTGTCCGAGCATCCGCTGCACGACAGCTTCCGCATTCTCATAGAACTCCTCGCTTCCGCGTTCGCCTATCCCCCTGGTGAGGGCGGGATGCGCATACACCGGCACGCCGCCGGCCTCCTGTATTACCGCCATAGCTTCTTCCGTGCTGATTTTATTCTTTTTGATAGCGCGGTATTTTTCTCCGGAAAAGATATTATCAAAAGCCTCTCTGACTTCTTTAATATAGCCTTTCCGCATCAGAGCTCTCGCTATGACCGGTTTCCCGACAAATGTCTGTCCCGGACGCGTAATGACATCTTCCATCGTGATGTCGAATCCGTCGCTTTGCAGCGCCTGCATCAGACGTTCGTTCCTGGTCTTCCGCTTTTCCAGGATCTCATCGCAGGCAGCGATCAGACTCCTGTTTTCCGTATTGATGCCGTAGCCGAGCATGTGGACACCGATGCCGCCGCTTGTGACAGTACTGAATTCGATCCCCGGCAATACATTGATGCCGTAACGTTCTGCTGCTTTCTGCGCTTCAGCGATCCCGCCGATCCCGTCATGATCCGTTATGGCGATATCCGTGAGCCCGTTTCCGCGGGCCCATTCTACGACTTCTGCCGGAGAATATTTTCCATCCGAATAGTAAGTGTGCAAGTGATAATCAGTTTTATCGCTGATTTCCATTATTAGTATACCAATCCTTCCCTGACCTCTTCAGCCGTATCTTTTCCTTTGAGCAGCTCAACGAGCACAAGTCCGAACTGCATAGCTGTTCCCGGCGCCTGCGATGTAACGATATTACCGTCTATAACAACTTTGTCGCTGCTCGGGACTGCTCCTTTCAGTTCGTCTTCCATGCCCGGATAGATCGTCGCGGCTTTCCCTTCAAGGATGCCGAGGCCGCCGAATATCATCGGGGCCGCGCATATCGCCGCAGTCCATTTTGTTTCATCTTTGGCAAATGCAGTAATAAGGTCGGTCACGCGTTTGTCTTTCTGCAGATTCGTCGTCCCCGGCATTCCGCCCGGGAATACGATCATCTCGCAGCTGTCGTAGTCCGCCTCATCTATTGTCGTGTCCGCCGTCACGGTTATCCCGTGCGCGCCTGCGACGCATATTTCTCCTGTCGATACGGTTTCCGCCCCGACACCGCCGCGCCTCAGCACGTCAACGATCGTTACTGCTTCTACTTCTTCAAACCCCTCTGCGAGGTGTACATATACCATTGTATTTCTCCTTTCTTATCAATACCCTTTGAACAGTCTCTTCGGCCCCGCGACCTGCCATGTCACATAGGCAAGCACGCCGAGGAACACACAGGAAATCAGCAGTTCAAACATTGTCTCAGTCTTCGTGAATCCCGCGGACAGTATAGTTATCAGCGGATCGCCTTCGACAAAACCCGTACCCCTGATCGGGTCTATCAGCTTGTCAAACAGCGGCGTGATAAGTTTGACCGCAGTATTCAAAGCTGTGAGGATAAAGAATATTACTGCCCCCCGTTTGAACGCTTTCATATGTATTTCGTGTTTTCGCCACCTTATCAGGAAAAACATCGCGAGCCCGGTAATAATGACTGCCAGTATTGCTATTGCCGCCGTCATATCGAGAGAATGCCTGATATTATACATGAATTTCTGATCTGCCGCATTGAATACATTTTGCGGATTGTATGATGTGTTCTGTTTCATCTGGAACACATCGGTCCTGTGCTGCATATAATCGCCGAACAGGTTCGAAAGCGTCTGCTGATCTATCTGTGTCGTCATCGTATCCAGTATCTCCGATGAGCTCATGTTGAAATCATACGAATCCGGCAGTCTCATCGTAACGTTCAGCGCGATAGTGATTATCATGATCGGCATAAACACCGTAAGCAAAATACCCCACACTTTGGCAGGGTCTACTGATTTGATATCCCTGGTATTTCTCCAGGGATTCTTTCTGGAATTTACTCTGTAACTTTTCATACGCATATTATAGTAGGTAAAACGGATGCGGTCAATGTGTTATCCTGTCACATTCCTTATTTCCGGCTGTGGCGTCCGCCGGTTCCGCATCTGATATCCGCCGCATAAAAACTGCCGCATCATCGATACGGCAGTCTCCGATTTTCTCATATTGTCCGGTACAAATTAATTTTCAGCCTGCTCAGCTTCATATGCGGCAATGATCTTCTCCGCAACATTCGGCGGTACAGGATCATATCTTTCGAATTCCATCGCGAAGCTGCCTCTGGCCTGTGTCATTGAACGCATCTTGACTGCGTAGTCAAACAGTTCCGCCTGCGGTGCTTCCGCAAATACCTTCTGCTTGTTGCCGTCCATAGGCTCCGAGCCGAGGATCCTGCCTCTTCTTTTGTTCATGTCGCCCATGATGTCGCCCATGAATTCGTCAGGAACGATTATTTCGAGATGCATGATAGGCTCGAGCAGACAAGGGCTCGCTTCTTTTATGCCTTTCTTGAATGCCAGAGCAGCTGCTATCTTGAACGATACTTCGTTCGAGTCAACTTCATGATAAGAGCCATCGTAAAGGTCTGCCTTGACATTTACAACTTTGCATCCTGCAAGAGGCCCCTTGTCCAGAGATTCTCTGAGTCCTTTTTCGACTGCAGGCACATAGTTCTTCGGGATCGATCCGCCGAAGAGCGATTCCACAAATTCGAACTCTTCTTCCGAAGGGCTGAAGCGGATATGTACATCACCGTACTGACCTGCGCCGCCGGACTGTTTCTTGTGTTTTCCCTGAACATCCGATGAGCCTTTGATCGTTTCCCTGTACGCGATCCTCTGAGGGACCTTTTCGACTTCCACGCCGAACTTGTCCTTGAGTTTGGAAATTATATTATTGAGCTGCATCTCGCCCTGCCCGCCGAGCAGGCTCTGATGTGTCTCTGTATTCCTTTCGAGTACGAATGAAGGATCTTCTTCCATGAGTCTGTGAAGACCGTTGCTGAGCTTGTCTTCGTCACCCTTTGCCTTCGCCTCTATTGCAATGTACAGCGCCGGTTTCGGGAAATTGATCCCCGGGAATCTGATGATATTGCTCTTATCGCAGATAGTATCTCCCGTCATGGCGTCCGCAAGCTTGGCAGCTGCTATGATATCGCCGGCTTCCGCGTTAGTCGCTTCTATACGCGTTTTCCCTCTCATGAAGAAAACCGTCCCGAGTTTTTCTGTGCGTTCCTTATTCGGAATGAACACTTCGTGTCCGCCCTGGAGCCTGCCTGAAATGATCTTCATGAATGAGATCTTGCCTATCTGAGGATCCGCGATCGTCTTGAAGATAAATGCAGCGAATGGTCCTTCAGGATCTGTCTTAACAGTAATTTCATTGTCACTGCCGTCAAATGCAGGATATTCCGCATGCATGGAAGGCTTTGGTACCAGGTCCACGAATACGTCGAGAGCTTCTTTGATTCCCTCGCCTGTAATAGCCGAGCACATGATAAGCGGAACGATATCGCCCGATGCTATACCCTTGCTCAGTCCTGTTTTAAATTCTTCATCTGTGAATTCTCCTCCGTCAAAGAACTTTTCGAGGAGCGCTTCGTCTGTTTCCGCAATCGCTTCATTAAGAGCATCTCTGTCATCAAGCGTTACTACAGAAGAACCGAATTTTGCTTTCAGATCTGATACTGCCTGATCTATATCCACATTTTCCTTATCTGTTTTATTCATAAGGAAGAATATAGGAACGCCGAACTTTTTGCATGCTTCCCAGCTCTTGTCAGTACCTACCTGCACGCCGGCAGACGCATCGACTACGATCGCCGCAGCTTCAACAGCCCGCAGTGCCGAATCCACTTCGCCGACAAAATCAAAAAATCCCGGTGTATCTACAAAATTTATTTTACAGTTTTTATGTTCCACCGGTACGACAGACTGATTGATAGAATATCTTTTAGCTATCTCCATCTTGTCCCAGTCTGATACGGTATTGCCGTCTTCAACTTTTCCTAGTCTGTTGATCACTCCCGTTGCCAGAAGTGCAGCCTCTAAAAATGTCGTTTTACCGGTGCCTCCATGCCCAATGAGAGCTACGTTTCTTATGCCGTCACATTTATAGTCTTTCATTTCAGACCTCCCTATTAATTATTTTGATAACGTTGTCATTATAGCATTTAACATATGTATTCGCAATATTTTCTGATTATTTGTGCACATTTATCAACAGTTATTTTCGCTATATACATTCTACCCAAATTTGTTATAATGTCCGTGTCACGAAAAGAAATTAAATCAGAAATCATGAGGTGAAATCAAATGAGTGAAAAACACGATTACGCAGCAGAGAGCCTGCGGATGCATTATGAAAAAAAAGGCAAGATAGAAGTCATCAGCACGGTGCCTGTAGCCAGCGAAGACGATCTTTCGACGGCCTACACGCCGGGCGTGGCGCAGCCCTGCCTGGAGATACAGAAAAACATCGATCTTTCCTATGAACTCACGAGAAGATGGAACCTGTGCCTCGTCGTCACCGACGGCAGCGCGGTCCTCGGTCTCGGAGACATCGGTCCCGAAGCCGGGATGCCGGTAATGGAAGGTAAATGCGTTCTCTTCAAGTCGTTCGGCGATGTCGACGCGTTTCCTCTCTGCATAAAGAGCAAGGATGTCGATGAGATCGTTAACACGATCTATATGATCTCGGGCAGTTTCGGCGGCGTCAACCTCGAGGACATCTCGGCTCCGAGATGCTTCGAGATCGAGAAGAAGCTGAAGGAGAAATGCGACATCCCTATCTTCCATGACGACCAGCACGGAACAGCGGTCATCACCCTCGCGGGCATGATCAACGCGCTCAAGGTAGTGGGCAAGAAGATGGAAGACTGCACGATGGCAGTGAGCGGCGCGGGAGCAGCGGCGATATCGATCACGAAGCTCCTGATGAACTACGGACTGAAGGACGCGATCCTCTGCGACAGCAAAGGCGCGATCTACGAGGGACGCACAGAGGGCATGAATCCTTACAAGGAGGAAATGGCCGGTATGACTAACAAAAAGAAAGTAAAAGGCAGCCTGGCGGAAGCCATGAAGGGCGCGGACATTTTCCTGGGCGTGAGCGCGCCGGGAGTCGTGACGACGGAAATGGTCGCTTCGATGGCTGACGACGCGATAGTGTTCGCCTGCGCGAACCCGATCCCGGAGATCTATCCTGACGAAGCGAAGAAAGGCGGAGCGAAAGTCATCTCGACGGGACGTTCCGACTTCCCTAACCAGATCAACAACGTACTGGCGTTCCCTGGCATATTCAGAGGGACGTTCGATGTAAGAGCGAGCGAGATCAACGAAGAGATGAAGATCGCGGCGGCGGAAGCGCTGGCCTCGGTCATCCCGGACAGCGAGCTCAGCGCGGACTACATCATCCCGAAGGCCTTCGACCCTAAGGTCAGGGATGCGATAGCGGCGGCCGTGGCCAAAGCGGCCAGAGACACCGGAGTAGCAAGAATATAATAAAAAACGATACTAAAAAGAGGCTGCGCACCGCGGAAAGTTTTCCCGATGCGCAGTCTCTTTCTATAATTTGGTTATACCGCTGCTTCCTGAAGCATCACATCATAGTTGTTCTTTGTTTCAATTTCCGCGACACCTTCCAGATCATACCACATCATGATGAGCGAATCGATGCCGATACCGTCAAAGATATCCATATAGCGTTCATAGTTTTCCGCTCCTGTGTGTTTGTAGAATTTGATCGCCTTAATGTTCTGTGTAACTACGTCAACTCCCATTTTCGTACAGCCGTGATCCAGCATATATGCGGCACAGCACTTTACAAGATCGGTCCCGATCCCTTCGCCTTTATACGGGCCGGAAATGTGCAGCACGTCGAGTATGCCGCAGTCCGGTATCTCTGTATAGAGCGAACAGGCGAGTATCCCGACAGGGTCGTCTTTATCGTTCGCGGCGACAAACAGCCTCATTGAAGGTTCTGTTATGTAAGCTCTAAGATGGTCGGATGCATGTTCGTATGTCATGCCGTCGAGATACTCATCGGCAATCATACCGCGATATGTATTTCTCCAGCTGTCGACATAGATTTCTGAGGACCTTCTGAGATCCTTGAGTTTTGCGTTCCTGATGCTGATCATATTTATCACTCCTTTGTCTTTGATCCCGTTTGTTTTTCCCTCTCAGACATACTTATGATAATTGATTTTTATCAACTGTTGACATTATATCACTGTTTTGCGGAATGAGACTGTTATCAGGCCGGAATTCACAAATGAATTATGGCTCATAAATATACAATTGCCTTTTTCCAACGTTTGCGGCACTCTTCGTGACTGTTTAGTTATCTGACAATTTCACACAGATTACATATAATGAACGCAAATACGGCATCTCATAAAAAAAGCCATCCCGCTTCCGGCAAATGCCCGGAGCGGGATGGCTTCATTCTTTTAAATCTGTCTGCTATGATTCTGCTTAATCTGATTCGATCAGGCCGCCTTGTCTGCAAAACTGCCTGACTCGGCTGCAGCGCTGTTTTTCCTGTTGAGCAGCACGCCGACGAGCATTATTACGGCAAAGAGGATCAGATAGAATACGATCGGGATAGCGAATCCGCCTGCGGCTTTCGCTTCCAGGTACGGTCTGATGCCGTGTGCAAATATTGCCGCAAATATCATGAACGCACTGCTGATGACTGCGAGTGTCGGCAGTATGTATCTCTTGAAACTGCTCACATCTGTCGCTTTTTTCATGAATCCGATAAAGATCGGTATATATAGTGCGTATGTTGTTACGATCGGAAGCTCCGACGAGTCGAAGCTGAAAACGCCCCACCACTGGAACGGTGCCAGGTTTGCGCCGTAGAAATATACGAACCACACCGCTACGAAGAACAGCCCCAGGATCGATGAGTTTGTAGGCATGTTCGTGTACTTGTTGATCTGGCTGAACATTTCAGGCTTCGGTCCTTCGCCTCTGGCAGCTACTGAGTACATTCCTCTCGTGCATCCGAGCATCAGTCCGTTCAGTGTGCCCATGCAGGAAATCGCCACAAACAGGTTGAGGATGTTTCCAAATACGTTTCCAAATACATTTATGAAAGCAACCGCGGCACCCTGATTCATGATGTCCTTATTTGATGCACCGCCGGCTACGCCGATATAGTAGAAGATGTATACTGCGATAACTATGATCGCGCCGATCAGCAGTGCCTTAGGCAGGTTCTTCTTTGCATCTTTGAGTTCTGCGTTTATCGATGTAGCAATGATCCAGCCTTCATATGCGAATGATGTCGCAACTACCGATGCGAACAGCGGACTTGTTGTAACCGAACTCGTTGTCGACTGCATTGCCGCAGTTGTCGTAAAGTTCGCCGCAAGATTTCCTGTCGAAAGGCCATAGATCAGGCCTATTACTGCCATAAGAACAAGCGGTACAAGTTTGATGGCCGTAGTGCCGACCTGGAACTTGCCGGCCAGTTTCGGCGACAGCGCATTCACGGCATAAGCCGCAGCAATAAAGAATACTGACAGTACCATGACTTCGACTCCGTTTACCGGGCCGCCTTCTGTCAGTTTGATATCAGGATTGACTGACTGAATAAATACCAGCGTATATCTTGCGGACAGCCACGCCAGTACCGATGTCAGTGTCGGATAATAAATTGTCGTCATGAACCAGCCTACGATATAAGCGTATTTGCCGCTTACCGTGGCCTCGGCATAATCTACGATGCCGTTGACTTTTTCGTACTTTGTCGCCATTACTGCAAATGCCAGTGATGCGAACAGCATGATAAGTCCGCCGATGACCCATGCGAGAATGCCCAGCGGCATGTTGCCGTTTGTTGCCTGCAAAATGACTTGTGCTTTGAAGAATACTCCCGAGCCGATGCAGATACCGACTACCATGCAAATAGCTGTCATCAGTCCGAACTTCTTTTCTAAACCGTTTTCCATTTTCTAATGCCTTTCCTTTAAGCTCTCTCAAACGGAGAAGTTAAACAAATAAATATAATATAATGATTATCACGTTTTGTTCCGAATATATATATTTCAGAAACAGCAAACATTAGAAGTATAGTACTTGCCGTCGGTGATTTCAATCATTTATGTGCAAAATCAGGAGAAAAACCTGCACATTTTTTTGCACCGCATTCGAAACTGCAAAATTCAACTTTGTAATGTGATAAGACATATGTTACAGAAATAAATAAAAAAAGAGAAGAGCTCTGGTACAATAGAATTCACCACAAACTCAACGTACCAAAAGGAGCTCTCTCATGAATAGTATAACCGAAGAAATGCGTTACCGCCAGAGATTATGTGAATATGCAAAGAAACATGGAGCAACAAAAGCAGCAAGGCGTTATCAGACAAATCGTCAGTTCGTATACAGACAGCTGGAGCGATATGACGGTACGGCAAGAAGCCTGGCATTTCAGTCCAGAAAGCCAAAGTACAGTCCGAATGCACATACCTGCGAAGAATTGGACCTGATAAGACGCATGCTGAAAAGAAACGGCGTCTATGGTCTTGCCGAAGTATTTGTACGCTGCAGGGCGAAAGGATACATGAGAAGTTTCGGAAGCATGTGCCGGCAGATACGAAAGAACGGATATCGAAAACCGGATATACACAGAAAAAGCTATACACGGTATGAAACGATGGACGGGAGATACCCCGGAGATAAAGTGCAGATAGACATAAAATATGTGCCGCCGGAATGCATCCGCTTCCCGGCATACGGGAAAAAGTACTATCAGATCACCGGCATAGATGAGTACAGCAGGAAACGTGTGCTGAAGATCGTAGAAGAGAAAAGCACATATGAAACGACAAGATATCTGCGTGAGCTGGAAGAAAAGATAGGATTTCCGATCAGAATGATCCAGGTGGATAACGGATCGGAATTCGTAAACGACGGAGATAAAACAGACAAGGAAAGTGCCTTTGAACATGCAGTGAAAGCGCTTGGCATGGAACTTAGAAGGACGAGGCCATATTCTCCGTGGCAGAACGGGAAAGTGGAAAGAAGCCACAGGGAAGACGGAAAGATCCTGTACGGAAGAAAAGCATTCACCAGCAGGAAAGAACTGATACAGCAGGTAAAGAAGCATGAAAAGAGATATAACGGGACGGCGAAGACATGTCTGAACTTTAAAAGCCCTGACCAGATAGTAGCGGAGTACTTTTCAAAATGTAACATATGTGTTGACAGCTAAGACATTCGAAACTGCAAAATTCAACTTTCCCTTGAAATGGTATGACTCACACGCTATAATAGTAAAGTCAGAAAAAAGTTCAGACCGATATCAATATGTGGGGGATTAGCTCAGCTGGGAGAGCGCGTGGTTCGCAATCACGAGGTCACCGGTTCGATCCCGGTATTCTCCACCAAAACAAGCTGCCCAGTGCTTTTAGCACTGTTGGCAGCTTTTTCGCGAGGGACGTCCGCGATTGCCAAGCAATAGCGCAGGCAGAGAGGAAACGGCCCGAACGTGAGACAAGCTGCCCAGTGCTTCTAGCACTGTTGGCAGCTTTTTCGCTAGCAGTAGACACCTTCCGGCTCAAGCCGGGGTGTCCTTGCATAGGACCTTCCTTACACTCTCTTGCTCGTGTGGATAGGTCCGTAAGGGACGTCCGCGATTGCCAAGCGATAGCGCAGGCAGAGAGGAAACGGCCCGAACGTGAGACAAGCTGCCCGGTGCTCGCGGACCCGAAGAGGGTATTTGCACCTCAGCTTTGAAATCAAGGAATGCTTTGCCAGTTGCCAGCTGTCGAAGGATGCGGTCGGTAACTGCGGCGTGTTCGCGAAACCAGCCTGTGCAGGAAACCGTCAATCGCTGAAAAATCCCACACTGCAGAGTTTATGTATGTGTGCTTTTCATTTGTCTTTTCAGGTTTCCGCCCTTCCTTTGTGCTATAATCCAATTAATGTGATGGGTTGATACATCGCTGCTGTATGCAGCAGGGAGGAGACATAAAATGAAGGCCCGAAAAATCTTATTTGCAGCATCTCTTGCTGTATGCATTGCTGCAGTATGCTGCGCCTGCGGAAGTTCAGGCTCGGATGTCACGAATACTTCAGCAGTAAAATCAATGATAAGCGACTACAGTCAGGACTCGTCAGCACTGACATTCAGCAAGGCAAAATGGAAATACGATTCGTCGAACGACGTCTATTACAGAATCGGGATCGGTTACTGCAGCGACCCGGCGACGACATCCTACGAGACCATGGGCATCTATGTCCCGGGCAAATACATGACCGGAAAGAAAAACAGCGACGGAACTTATACCTGTACTGTCAGTGATAAAGGCAAAGTAAAAGGCTACACAGCTTCGACCGCTCCTATCGTTTTTCCCGTCAACACGCCGGGATATTCCGCGCAGGCTGCGCCGGCTTCGTATTCGTACAGTAATATAAAAAAATATATGAAGGCCGGATTCGTCTATGTCGAGGCGGGAATGCGCGGCAGAGCCAACGGCACGGGCAGTAATAAATTCGCGGGCGGTGCTCCGTGGGGCGTCACCGATCTCAAGGCGGCAGTGAGATATTACCGCTTCAACTCCTCGAAACTCCCCGGCGATACTGACAGCATTTTCACGTTCGGCCACAGCGGAGGCGGAGCGCAGAGCAGCGTCATGGGAGCGAGCGGCGACAGCTCAATGTACTTCGATTACCTCACTTCGATCGGCTCAGCGATGTACGACAAAGACAAGAATTACATCTCCGACGCGATATGCGGCGCTATGTGCTGGTGTCCTATTACCGCGCTTGACCAGGCAGACGAAGCGTACGAATGGAACATGGGTCAATTCTCTTCGAGCGGCACGAGAAGCAGCAGCAAGTGGACCTCACTCCTGTCGGACGACCTTGCGGGTGAATACGCTTCTTATATAAATGATTTGAAGCTCCAGGACAGCAGCGGGAACGAGCTCACACTCGAAAAGAGCAGCAGCGGCATCTACCTCAAAGGGTCATATTACGATTACATACTTAAGGTGATACAAAAGTCGCTCAACAATTTCCTGCAGGATACCAGCTTTCCGTACACTGCCAGCGCCTCGCAGACAAATGCAGGAATGGCAGTGAGTGCTCCGTCGGGAATGAGCGGCAGTGCACCGTCTGGGATGAGCGGCACGTCGGGCAGATCTTCATCCGGCAGTTCATCGGGAAGCGCCGACGGCAAGACATACAAAACAGCCAAAGCTTACATCAAATCGCTTAATTCCGATGTGACATGGATCAAATATAATGAGGATAAGAATACCGTAACGATCCTGAATCTACGGGGATTCGTGAAAACGTGCAAGACAGCGAGCAAGGATGTCGGTGCTTTCGATGCTCTCGACAGGTCGCAGGCGGAAAACGATGAGTTCGGAACAGTGAAACATGATACGCTCCATTTTGACGCGAACATGTCAAAGCTCCTCACGGACAATGCTTCGAAGTACAGCAAAAAGAGCGGCTGGAAATCGTCGTATGTTTCGGCTTACAAGAAGGACCGCGCATATAAGGATTCCGCGGGACACAAGAGTGCATACCGCATGAACATGTACAACCCTATGTATTACCTCTGCAGCTATTATGACGGTTACGGCACCTCGGATGTCGCGAAATACTGGAGGATCAATACAGGCATTGAACAGGGAGATACTGCGCTCACGACTGAGACCAATCTCGCTCTCGCACTGAAACAGAATGACAGCGTAAAGAGCGCGGCGCTCACAACTGTCTGGGCGCAGGGCCACACGCAGGCAGAGCGTACGGGAAATGCCGACAGCAATTTTATCAAGTGGGTCAATAAAAGTCTCAGCAGTAACGACTGAGTGGCAGTCCGGAAACCGTAATGAACGGATAGGAAACTCGAAAGTCCTGCTCCGCGGGATGATTTCATCTCATGGTACAGGGCTTTTTTATGCTTACGTTGCGGCTCTTTCAGCCGGTATTTGTTCAGATCGGGCTATTCATTTTCCAGTTCACCTGCATTATATGAATCATAGGCCTGCAGTTCATCGATCAGCCTGCTTCTCTGCTGCAGCAAAACATCCTGCGCGTATGCATACACCAGAACTGTCATTTTCTTTTTGTTTTTCATATCAGCGTAAACATCGACATTGCCGCGCCCGATCAGATTTTTATATATTTCCGCGCCGACATTATCACTGCATCCCGCGTAAACATCCTGATATCTTGCAGGATCCTTTACCAGCGCATTCGGCATCGTCAGGATCGCAAAACATCCCGGCGACTGCCAGTAGCGCCCTTCGGCATTATTCATACACGATTCATACGTATCTTTGAATTCTCTCGCATCTATCTGCGCCGAACTTTCTTTTATCATCTGCAGACGTTCGTCTTTCAGCTTTCTGCCGGCTCCTGTTCTGCCCCGGTGTATCCTGATATTATTGGCTGCACCGTCAATATCAGTCTTTACCTTCTTAGCATTTACAACTATTGCCACACCGCCCTTTTTTGCAGCATCAACGGCCTTGGGTCCGTATTTATCAACAAACGGTTTGACAAATTCAGCCACGTCCTTCACATCACGGGCCACACGCGATATCTGTTTTATATCCACTTTCTTAGCCATATTCGTCCCCTCAGCCTTCTAAAGGCTCTTTAAATACATTTTATCTTCACAGCAAACTATCTGCACCCGGTCGCTGTAAATAGCTTCGATCTTCCTGATGCTGTCCCGATACTGCCCCAGGATATCATTATGATTTTCCGTAACGATGCTGTCCGCAATCTGCTTTGATTTATTTTGAACTCTCCTGCTGCCGGCATCTCCTGCCCGGGTGAGTTTTTCATCTACGTGTATTTTTTTCAGAGGCGTCCTGCCCGCAGCATGCCCGGCCGTGCAAAGCGATCCGGATATTCCCTTCAGTAATTTCGACCTGATATTTTTATTGTTGCGGTGATATACGGCAGTAATGATCTGGTCGCTCGCAATTTCATAATTATTGCCCTTTATTGCCAGGTCTTCACGTATCATGCGCAGTGAATCGATATCGAAATTATCGGAAAGCACCACTTCGATCATTTTTGACAGCGAATAAAGCTGCAGTGAAATGCGGTAAAAATAGATCTCTTCCTGCATTTCTTTCCGGACCTTCAGTATCCCCTTCCCTGTCACCTTTCCGGAAAGATAATTGCCGTTGCTCTTTCTCAGAGATTCCTCATAATATTTTATATTCGAATTTGCTTCCCGCTGTATCCCGGCGACCTGCAGCAGTTTAAAGCTTTTCATTTCCGGATTGTTTTTCACTGCATTCATATCGCCCATGATCTGCTCCAGCATTTCCAGATCGCCTAATATCCGGGACTGCTTATCCAATTTTCGCTCTGCCAGGATCTCATTTAACGTCTCCTGAAGCTCCTCAAGTTTATCGTCAATATTCTTCAGGTAATATGTCGATGTGGCAGCTGATGCGGCGGAAAAAACAGAATCCGCTATGATAGCTATATTTGTTTTGCCTTTATCCATCAGCTCGATGTCCGCGTACTTTCCGAGTCCGTGCTTCTCACCTTTCTGATTAGCCATATACGCCCCATTTTTGCGTTTTACCAGCATGTCAGGAGAAACATCTTTGCCGTCAAACGTTATGGAATACACAGGATGCTGCCAGAAGTCGTACGCAGCCTTATCCGCAAGCAGATCAGGTACACCCTGCAGAACCGAAGCCAGTTCTGCAGCGCCGTCTTTAAGAATAGGGATCAGATCCTTGGAATCGCTGTCAAGCTCCCCTGAGAAAGGCGTGATTTCCATGCCGTAATTATCTTTCAGCAGCTTCAGATCTTTCTGTTTGCCGATAATTGCTTTCTTATTATCTTCCATATTATTCTCCCAATATTGCCGGCACACTGTCTGTAAATATCTGTCCAGTGTTATACCATAATCATTTCGCGGATATTTTCGAGTTTAATACCATACCCACTACAGGCAGTTCCACCAGTGCTTCCAGCTCACCATGATTCGATCTTTCCATATCAAGATATGAGCCAAAACAGTTCCGCAGCTCATCATACAACGGATTTCCTTCAGGTGACTTCAGATAGTCATATACCATGTTTAAAACATTGTCTATATTTTTGGCGTACCCGGCGAAGTACGGGCTCAGTTCATTCATGAGTACACTGTACTGTGATGCATATATTCTAGTGATCGGTGCAAAGTATTCATGATAAAAACGTTTCCATATCACATGAAGCTTCGTTTCATGAACCCTTTTCTCCAGCAGGGGAATCATTTCTTCGGCACAGGCTCTGCAGCCTTCATCATCCAGAGAAAAAATATATTCTCTTCGGCGGTCCTGCCTGGAATACAACTGCTCGATCGATGCCGCATCCAGTCTCTGCATGAGATGAAACAGTGCCAGATAATCTTCATTGTGCTGCGCCAGAACCATCCGGTTCAGTTTATTCCACAAAAATTCCTGGTACTCATTCAACTCTTGATTTGTCGATATAAAATTTCCACACAGCAAACGATTTACGAGAGAAATAGTATATGCATCATATTGACGTGCCGAAGATTCATCCAGCGGATCCGGTATATGCGCTTCTTTTTCCAGCAGATATAAATCACTCAGATCCGGCGAAAATGGAAGGTTGGTAAGAATATACTGCATGCTGTCGATTTCTTTCTGCAGATGCGTTTTTTCCGCCATGAGTTTTTGAATGTGCAGATTAAGATAATGCCCTGCTGTCAGCGGATTACGCAGCAGCGAACGGATCTCCGGTATCGGCACTCCTACATTCCTGAAGTTCCTGCAAAATATCAGCCGGCTGATATCCTCTTCTTCAAAAATATAATAACCGTTTTCCGGATCGGTTTTCGGGGAAATCAGTTTTTCCGAAATATAGAAATGAATTGTACTCTTGCTTATCCCGGTTTCCCTGCACGCTTCTGCAATCTTCATACAACTTCCCCCTTACTCTTGCCTTAAGTATAAGTCTCCCAAACTGTATAGTCAACTATACGGTTTTCGGACTGTATGATTTGAATTTTGCGGAAAAATGGCTGGACACAATGTGAAAAGTGCCGGAATCGGCTTTTAAATTATTTGAATTTTCAATTTGACTGTCAACTTTCTGAACGGTGTAAACTCAAGAAAAACCAGCAGAAAAGTAATCAGGAGGAATAACCATGTTTGAAAAAGTATTTACACCAATCAAAATCCGCGGCCTTGAACTGCAGCATCGAATCGTCATGCCGGCAATGGGCACTAAATTCTCCGGCAATACCAGTTTTGTAAGTAAAACGCTTATCGACTACCACGCGGCCAGAGTACGCGGTGGAAGTGCACTGAATATCGTCGAAGTCTGCAGTGTCCATACACCGAGCGCTCCCAGACATTTTCTTTCTATAAGTGAAGATGATTACATTCCAGGTTTGAAAGAACTGACTGACGCGATCCATGACGAGGGCGGAAAAGCCGGTGTGCAACTCTGGCAGGGCAGCCTCTGCGTCGGAATGGATCAGACCGCGCAGATCCTCATGGCCAGCGACACTCCTATGGGTCCGGACATAACTCTGCCGGGAATGAATATCGATGAAATCAACGAAGTCGTCGACTGTTACGGAAAAGCCGCCGACAGAGCAGTCCGTGCCGGTTTCGACTGCATCGAATTCCACTGCGCCCACAACTATCTTCCGCATTCATTTTTATCGGAAGGAATAAATCATCGCACTGACGAATACGGCGGCAGTCTTGAAAACCGCGCAAAATTCCCGCTGCAATGCATTCAGGCCATTCGCGCAAACATACCTGATGATATGCCGCTCTTCATGCGTATCGATGCGCATGATGACTATCTGGAAGGCGGCCTGACGATCGAAGAGGTCATCACCTTCTGCCGCTGGGCGAAGGACGCCGGCGTTGATGTTCTTGATGTCTCCAGAGGCAATGTAATTTCTGCCGGCAATAAATATGAAGTCCCGCCGATCGATCTTCCGAGGGGATTCAACATAGAAAATGCAGCCAGAATACGTCGGGAAACCGGAATGATCACCATAGGTGTCGGCCGCATCAATACAGCCGAACTGGCCGAGCAGATACTGGAAGAAGATAAAGTCGATATGGTAGTTATGGGCCGCGCGCAGCTTGCTGATCCGAATTTTATCAACAAAGTCAAAGCAGGTGACCTCGACGACATCGATTACTGCATCGGCTGTAATCAGGGATGCTTCGACGGATTTGCCGATCTTGACTGCCCTCAGATCACATGTCTGAGAAATCCTGCCGTCGGCAGAGAAGCAGAATGCAAATTGAAACCTGCGGAAAAACCACTCACTGTCCTTATTGCAGGCGGGGGAGTCGCAGGCCTCGAAGCAGCAATAACATTACTGCATCGCGGTCACAAACCAATCATATGCGAAATGTCGGATCATCTTGGCGGGCAGTTTCTGACAGCCGGTGAAGCACCGAGAAAAGGCGAAATGAAAGAAGCAGTAATGTCGATGTGCCGAAAGGCGGAACGTCTCGGTGCGGACATCAGACTTAACACGCCGGTGACCCCTGCTCTGATAAAAGAGATCGCGCCGGACACGGTGTTCAATGCGATAGGTGCAGAACCGATCATCCCGAATATACCGGGCGCAGACCGCGAATTCACTGCTAACTCGCACGATGTATTAAACGGGAAAACACAGCTTTCAGGCAATGTCGTCGTTATCGGCGGAGGCATGGTCGGCATGGAAGTCTGCGAATATCTGGCCGAACGCGGATGTTCAGTAACAGATCTGGAGATGCTGCCGGAATACTGCGCGGATATGGGCATGGCCAGAAAGACCTGTGTCACGGAAAGTATTGCCGCTGCAGGCATCCAGTCGGTGACGGGAGTTACTGTAACTTCCATCGAAGAAGGAAAAGTCGTCGGAGAAAAAGACGGAAAAACTGTTGAATATCCGTGCGATCACGCTGTGTTTGCAATCGGTTCAAGATCGAGGAACGGCGAAGAGTTTGAAGAAGCAGCCCGAAAGATCGGCGCCGGTTACATGGTTATCGGTGACGCTGGAAAGGCAAGAAGAGCACTGAACGCAACAAGAGAAGCTTTTGATGCAGCAAGGACATTTGACAATCCGCAGGTCCATGCTGACATTACCAGACCACAGAAAATCATTGCTGTGACAGGAGTCACAGGAACAATGGGCGCCGAAACCGTCAAACAGTTGCTGACAAGAGGCACCAGATTCCGCGTGCGCGCATTTGCAAGACCCTCCGATGTAAACAGAGCTAAGATGAAGAAGTTGTCTTCTCCGAACCTGGATGTCATCTGGGGCGACCTCGGCAATTATGACGATATTAAACGTCTTGTGAATGGCGCTGATTATGTACTGCATATAGGAGCCATGGTTTCACCTGCCGCCGACAAATATCCCGAAAAAACACTTTATACGAATATAGGTTCTACACTAAGCATCATTAAAGCAATAAAAGAGCAGCCGGATCCTGACAAGGTGCACTTTGTATACATCGGGACTGTCGCAGAGACCGGTGCCCGTACTTACCCTATACACTGGGGCAGAGTCGGTGACCCGATCAACCCTTCGATTTTTGACTACTATGCCCTTTCCAAAGTTTTCTCGGAAATGGCAGTATTCGACTCGGGGCTCAAGCACTGGGTTTCTATCAGACAAACCGGTCAGCATCCGAGCCATGAGGGTGCGGGAGAAGGACCTATCATATTCCACCAGCCGGCAAACAATGTACTGGAATGGAGTACATCGATCGAGTCAGGCATCTGCATGGCAAATGTGTGCGAAGACTGGGTGCCGGAAAGCTTCTGGCGGAAAGCCTATAATCTGAGCAGCGGACCGGAATACCGTCTTGCCACCTGGGAACTTATAGATATCACTCTCAGCCCGTTCCACATCAGACTCACTGATCTGTATGATGCCAACATGATGGCCCAGTATAATTTCCATGGGCATTATTACTCAGACAGTCACATTTTGGATGAGATTCTCCACTTCCGCTGCATTCCGGGCGAAGTGTACTGGGGCGGTGTGACGGACGAGATGAGAAGAATGGCAGCCAATCCGATGATCGCGGCAATGTTCCCGACAGCTGAGCAGATGAAAGCTCATAATATCGAAATCGGTCATAAAAAAGGCGGCACCTACTGGGCTCTCGAAAACCATGACGAGAACTGGATAAAAGCATTCTTCGGTTCAAAAGAAAAGCGTGACGCAATTCCGGACTGGGATAAATACGAATTGTTCCACCCGAGCGAAGAGGAAACATATCTTGACCACGGCTACAACGAAGAAAAGGGGATCGAAAACCTGGATCTTGCGGATCTTCAGCAGGCAGCGGCCTTCCGCGGCGGAGAATGCCTTGAAACCGTTATGCCGAAAGACATTTATACGCCGATCAGATGGAAATGCGCTGACGGACATGAGTTCATGATGTCAGTAAACGCGGCGCTTCAGGGCGGTCACTGGTGCCCGGAATGTATCGGTCACGAATGGAAATACGGTCAGATCGCCAAAAAGAATCCTTATTACGCACAGGTCTGGACCCCGCTCCACGGCGACACGGACGACTATGTGATTCCTATGGAATTCAGCGGACTTGATATCACCAAAGAATTAAAAGAGAAGCTGGGGCTGTAATACGTCTCTTTTCTCATACACTCACAATAAAGGCCCGCGATTTTCCGCGGGCTTTTATTATACATCCGCCGCAAATTTGATGAATATGATATAATGTTCGCAGAAACCATCTTGCAAATGAGGGGAAATCAAAATGAAAAAGAAGTTAATGATCATATGCGTGATCGCACTTGCCGTATTTACAGTCTTCGGGACGTACGGCTATTACTGCACCGCCAACGCAGCCGTCATTCCGAATGCCTCGGCTTCCACCGCAAACCCCTTTGCCAAGATGAAAACTAAAGATATCAACGGCAGCAAAGTTACATATAATTCATTCGCCGGACACAAGATCACAATGATCAACGTCTGGGCCACATGGTGCGGTTACTGCGTGTCAGAAATGCCCGAGCTCCAGAAGATATCGAAAGAATACAGCAATAGCAGGAAAGTCCGCGTCATGGGAGTCATTACTCAGACCGATAATTCCACAGGAGCGATCCGCAGCGGACTCACTTCTTCTGAACGTACAAAAGCGAAGAAAATCATCAGGCAGGCAGGAACTACCTACCATCAGCTGCTTGTAAGTTCATCGATGGCGTCAGTGCTTTCCGGCCTCGAAGCATTTCCGACCACATATTTTGTGAACAGCAAAGGAAAAATAATCGGCAGCCCGGTCCTCGGTGCACGCAGCAAGGCACAGTGGGAATCGATAATAAAAGCAAAACTAAAAGCCGCATCGTAAGGATGTGTGCGGCCCTGTGCAGCACTATTTCAACAACATCTGACCTAAAACTATTCGCTCAGTTGAATAAACACAAGTTGTCATTTCTTTTTTATGACCACATCAAAAAACGATTTCATGTATTCCCGCAAAGCATCATCGCATACATAAACATAGGTACCTTTGATGCCTCTAGTCATTAATGTCATATATATATTGATTATGAACTTGCGTAAATGTCGCGGATCATTCTTCATTCCTATTCGTCCGCGCTTGTCATAGTAATTATCGTATATTGCTTCTATACGTCCGGTGTTCTTATTATAATGTATCTCACTACCGAAAATCACTCCTGCGTAATTGAGATCGTATCCCTGTATTGTGTGAATGCAGCCAATCTCATTTACCGAATCTGGCGCATTGATCCAGTCTTTGTAGGTACTGTTCCATCTGTATTTATGTCCATCAAATTCCATGTCATACAACCCCCCGCCGTGGTTGCTTTTGGTTTTCCATGGCCATGCATAGCCTGCAACATTTCTGCACAAGCCGAACTCTTGGTCTCTTTCCTTGATATCTGCGATCATCTGATTTACATCCTCGTAGAATCTCAGATCATATGCATCACCGAAGGATTTCTTTTCTAAAGGAGGATCGTCACTGAGGATTTGCTTCACATATTCTATATAATCATATCCGCCTTCACACCTCATTTCAGATGTTAAGATGCATTTTCTGAATATCCTGCTGTTTATAGTATCTCGAATGTACTGTTCGTTTATATCAGCCGGATGTACTGCCTGCATTGGATCATAAAACAGAACCTGTCTCTTGCTGCATTTTATTACCCAGTCCAGAGCGGTTCCTTCTTCATCAAGTCCAAGCGCTTTATTCATTTTATCATATGCCGGATAACTGATAAGTGCTTTCCGCTGATTCAATCTATGAGCTTCGTCGACAATAAGAATATCGTATTTTTCTTCAGGATAATTGATATTCTCAAGAAGCTTCGTAGGTGCAAGCACCATATCCCTGCTTAGTCCATCTACTTTTTCAAAAACATCTCCGACCGTTTTTTGTAATGTCGTCTGCGGCAATACTAGCCCAACCTTTAAATTGCCGATTTCCTCAGCCAGATTGTCAATAGCATTCACCTCATCAGGATCATCGGCAGGAATGGTATCCCCTATTTCAGAGAATAATTTCATCATGAAAACTGCGAGTACAGTTTTACCTGTACCGGCTCCGCCTTCAACCAGCATTGTGGATTCTGTGCCTGAATTGATATCATCCAGCACCATCTGCAGTATTTCCGTCAGTGCTTCAGCCTGTTCTGAAGAAAGAGCCTTGTATGGAGAATACTTAAACATATCAGAGTTCTCTATTTCCTTTAGCGAATTGACCGCCAGCCCCTCACGTTTCAGTTCATTCCATATATTATTAAAGTTGTTTTCATAAACTTCACGGTTGTAATAATTGTGGTCGATCAGACCGTGATTATTGTTCTGAAGCTTAAACTTGCCGTCTGCCGCCATATACTTGATCAAAAACGATTCCAGATCAAGTATTACTGACTTGTTAAAATCATCATCACTGATGACATGTATCTCTTTAAGCACCCTTCTTGCATTATTCATGTAATGTTGTGAAGTGCGCTGTGAAACATCAACAGTTTCTCCTATATAAGCCTCATTGTCATTATTGATAATATAAACAACAGGCCAGTTGTTCCCGTGCGGAAGTTTTTTCACATTCGCCGCGGCATTTACATCAAAAGGCACCTTAGGAATTTTCATATTTACCCTCTACAATTTATCATACTTCAAGCTTTTCCCCTTGCATTTCTCAACGGGATATTTGTTCTCGTTCTTTCTTAATTTATCCAGCATGATCTGTCCGATATCTGCACCCAGTCTGTCGGCCATCACAAAGCAGTAATTCATCACATCCGCAAGTTCTTCGCATACGTGATCACGGTCGTAACTGCTGTCCCACTGGAAACATTCCAGCAGCTCACCTGCCTCGATTGAAATGGATTTTGCCAGGTTTTCCGGACTGTGAAACTGATCCCAGTCGCGTTCCTGATTGAATATCACTATCTTCTCCTGAATATCCTGAATATCACTCATTTATTTTTCCTGCTTTCTGAAACTATCTTACAGTAATTTTATACCTGCTCCGCACATGCCGCAAGTCGGCGTTCCCGCTCCAGTCAGAATATACTTTTATCATCGATCACGATTGTTTGTATGCCCTATTCCGCATTTAGATGAGGTCTGCAGTGCCGATATCCGGCTGATGGGGTACATTTTTTCACTGATCACGACCGTTTGTATACCCTATTCCGCGATTAGATGAGGTCTGCAGTGCCGATATCAGGCCGATGGGGTATACGTTTACGCTGATCACGACCGTTTGTATACCCTATTCCGTGATTAGATGAGGTCTGCAGGCCTGCAAAGCGGCCGACAGACCTTACTGCTGCACCGCAAAGAGCAGCAGGCGGGTGAATGGAGTTGTTAATAAAATGCCCAGGTGCAGAATCAGTATCATATGAACCACTGCTTTTGAACCACTGCTTTTGAGCCCCTGCTTCTGAACCCCTGCTTTTGAGCCCTTGCTTCCACGCAGAAAAATGCTGCGAATGTGATAGAAAACCGATTATGCGGATATAATAGCATTACGGAAATCAATACCGGCAATGGCCGGGGAAGGCGGTGCAATATGAACAGCAATCACACAATTTATCTCGCGGGCGGATGCTTCTGGGGCGTGCAGGAATACTTCAGCCGCATTCCGGGAGTGATCGAGACCGAAGTCGGCTATGCGCAGGGTTTTACGGATGACCCGACGTATGAGGACGTCTGCTATAAGGACACCGGTTATGCGGAGACCGTGAAGGTGGTATTCGATGATGCAGTAATACCTCTGGAGAAGATCCTCTACGCGTACTTCAAGATCATTGACCCGACGCTTATCGACCGTCAGGGCATGGATATGGGGCATCAGTACCGCACGGGTATTTACTACACCGCTGAAGATGACCGCGGGCCGATCGAAGCGTATATGGCGGAAGAACAGAAAAAATATCCTGGGAAACAGATATGGACCGAGCTCGAAAAGATCGAGACTTTTTATACGGCCGAAGATTATCATCAGGATTACCTGAAGAAAAATCCGCGCGGCTACTGCCATGTGGATATGCATAAAGCAGACGAGTTCGAGTAAACAGACGAGTTCGAACAGGCAAACAAGCTCAAATAAGCGTGAGTATAAAAAAGCCTGCGGCATCATTGCCGCAGGCCGTTGTTTTGCTGTTATCTTTTCCCGGCTGCCTGAGGACTAAGCGTCCAGTTTCAGGTCTTCTTCATGCCAGCAATCGAGATTGTCGAGGCCGATATCCGAACCCAGGAAGTTCAGCGGTTTGCCGGCTTTCTTCTTCGCCATGTAGTCGTGATACGCCGCGAATGCTTTGTCTCGCAGCAGGAATATCGCAATCAGATTGATCGTCGCCATTGCCGCCATTATGATGTCAGCAACGCTCCATGCGACCTCCATGCTCACCATAGCTCCCACGAAAACTACTACAGTGCAGATTATTTTAAATACGACCATCGCATTTTTGGAAGGTGTGATAAACTTCATGTTTGCTTCGGCGTAATAGAAATTACCTATTATCGACGAGAATGCAAACAGGAGAATACTGATCGTCACGAAGAAGATACCTATCGAACCCATCTGTGATTTCAACGCCTGCTGCACAAACGGGATACCATTCAGCAGCTGTCCCTTGTCATCCACCGCTCCAAGCTGATTCGAAAGCAGATCAATAAAAGCTGTCGTTGAACAGATGATAAGTGTATCGATATAAACCGAGATCGACTGAACCGCTCCCTGCTTGGCCGGATGCGATGTGTCAGCCGATGCTGCAGCGTTCGGTGCCGAGCCCATGCCGGCCTCGTTTGAAAACAGACCTCTCTTGATTCCGTAAACGATGCAAGATCCGACGAATCCGCCGCTCATAGCCTTGAAGTCGAAAGCATTGCTGAAGATCAGGCCGAAAGCGTCAGGAACATGCGTAATATTCTTGAAGAATACGAACATCCCCACCACTATGTACAGGATCGCCATTACCGGCACCATGATGCCCGAAAGCTTGCCGATAAACTGACCTTTGGCGAAGAAGCAGTAAGCCGCAAGAAGCGCCATTGCTGCACCTATGATCATAGGCCAGTGCGTGTTTGTGAAGTCCGGTATGTAATACGCGAACGACGACGCGATAGTATACGACTGAAGCTCATTGAATCCGAACGCGTAAGTCAGAATCAGTATTACTGCAAAAAGCACACCGAGCCATCTCTTGTTGAGACCTTTTTCGATGTAATAAGCAGGACCGCCCTTGAAGCCGTTTTTTTCGTCTTTCTGCTTATATATCTGCGCGAGCGTAGACTCCACGAATGCCGACGCACTCCCGAAAACAGCCATGAGCCACATCCAGAATACTGCACCGGGACCTCCGATAACGATAGCCGTCGTCACGCCGGCCACATTGCCGGTGCCGACTCTTGATGCAGTCGCTACCATAAGCGACTGGAACGAAGACATGTTTTCACCGTTTTGCGGTTTTTCCACCATTGAGCGGAGGCCGTCCGGAATGAGACGGATCTGCGCAAAGCCGAGCTTAACAGAGAAATAAATACCTGCTGCGACAAGCAGGAATATAAGATAGTAGGTATAAATATATCCATCTACCTTGTCGAGAATCATCCCAAGTTCTGTCATTTTTCTCTCCTTTAAATAATAGGTATTTAATAATATAATGCAACAATCTGAATTATATAATGTAAATACAGCAGATGCAACAAATTCTGCTGCTCTGCTGTATTTTTGCTCGCTGCGTTCAATGTTATTCTGTCGTTCCCGATTGGCCGTATGCGAAGATCTCAGGCCGCATAAGAGATACATACTGTTTCTCTTTCCGGAATTCCCGCGCCCCCTCCGTATCGAATTCCGCGGTCAGAAGCTGCTCGCTGTCATCCGCGATCGCGGCAATGCTGCCGTCATAATTTACCGCCATCGTCTCGCCGCAGAAATCCATTTCTCCTTCGACTCCGACGCGATTGATCATTACTGCATTCACACCGTTCTGATACGCCGGGATCCTGATCTCCCACCGGAATATTTCCAGAGGTTCGCTCTTATCGTTCGCGACCGGCACGATGATCAGATCCGCGCCTTTCAGCACGCAGGTCCGGAAGCTCTCCGGAAAATGCCGGTCAAAGCAGACGATCATGCCGATCCTGCCGACAGATGTTTCGACCACATTGTAGCCCTCGTCGCCCGGGGTGAAGTAATGCTGCTCGTAGTAATGCGGCGCACATACTATGTGGTTCTTTTTCTGTATCCCGAGTATCTCACCCTTCTCCGAGATGATCATCATCGACGCGTATATTTTCCCGTCAATGATAAAATTATGCGCGATCACCGCGATGATGCTGTTCTCTCTGCAGGCGGCGCGCAATGTTTGTATGCACGGATCGTCGATAGTGACCGCGATGTCGTCCGCAGCCAGGTCCGGATACTGCGGGGCGTAATAGCCGAGCTGCCCCTCCGGAAAGCATACGAGCTGCGCACCTGCCGCCGCCGCCTTTTCTATGAAGTCGACTGACTTTCTTACATTCTCTTCCCTGTCCCGGCTCACTCTCATCTGAGCCGCCGCAATTATTATCATGCCGTTCCTCCGTTATCTGATATCGTCTTTAGTCATTCCCAGTTTCTCGTAAAAGCCCATGAGTTCAACTGTGGTCTTTCCCTGTTCGTACAGTTTTCTCATCTCATCCTCTTTATCCCTTTTGGCCGCTGCTTTCTGCAGCACTTCCTCAGCGTCCGCACTTCTGACTGCGACTACACCGTCTCCGTCGCCGACTATCACATCGCCGGCCTCTACTATTACTCCGCCGCACGACATTGGCTCGTCGATCGCCCCCAACTGTTCCTTCACTGTGCCGTTCGGACTGACTCCCCTGACGAACACCGGAAAACCGAGGTCAATGATATCCTCGCGGTCCCTGCAGGCCCCGTCTATTACCGCGCCTTTGATGCCGCGCGCCAGGCATGAGGTCGCGAACATGTCGCCGAAAACGCCTCTGTCCGTATAGCCCTTGCAGCTGATGACCAGCACCGTGCCCGGCTTCGCCACGGCTATCGCCTTGTGTATCGTAAGATTGTCACCCGGTACGCATTCGACCGTCATGGCAACGCCGGCGCATTTCATTTTATAATGCAGCGGCATAATATCCGCGGCCATTGCTCCCTCGAGCCCCTGACTGTCACAGATGTTGCCGGTTGGTATGCCGTAAAATTTCCCGGCCGTTTCATATATGTCCGACATCATTCGTCCTCCTTTTTCAGCATGTGCTCGTAATCATATTTTTTGTCGAGGTCTCCCATACTCCTGCCGGCTTTGAGCTCGGCGCACATATCGTCTTCTTTTTTCTGCAGTTCTTCGGCCTTCACGATCGTATCGTCCAGCATCACCTGCGGAATGAATACGACGCCGCTCTTGTCAGCGCAGACGATGTCGCCCGGGTGCACCTGCACATCGCCGAACCTGATCATTTCATTAGTCGACTGCTCGATGAGATGGCCCCTCGCCGTAGCAACGACTCTTCCGCGTGCGTAGACCTGATAGTCCAGTTCGTCGTAATCCTGAATGTCGCGGCAGGCGCCGTCTATTACCGTACCCGCGAGCCCTTTCATTTTAGAGGCCGTTGCCAGCAGCCCGCCCCAGCAGTTCACATCGACCTTGCCGCCGTTGGCGATAACGATCACATCGCCCGCCTCGGCAGCCTCTATAGCATTGACACACATATGCCCTTTTGACTTTGTCGTTCCGGCCGCAGTGATCTGCACGGTGACAGCACGGCCGACAATGTTTTTCTGCGGTGTCGTCATCGGTTCCACTCCCCACGGGAAGAAATGATATCCGAGTGAATCAAGCGCATCCGCAATATTTGTCGTCTCTAATTTCTCGAGTCTTTTCCTGTATTTTTCATCGAACGATTCCTTTGAGATCAACATTTATTTTTCCTCCTTTGTCTGCAGATGGTGGTAACCGAGCTTTTCACGTGCCGCCTTCAGTGTGCTTCCGCCCCTGACTTCGGCGATTATCTTCTGCTCCGTCTCCTCTATCATCTTTGCTGTTTCGTAAACTTTTTCCGCTATTTCAGCCGGTATGCATATCGCTCCGGAATCATCGCCCAGGATGATGTCACCCGGCTTCACCTGGATCCCCGAGATGGAGACAGGCACATTCACTGCATCGACTTCCACCCGGTCTTTGCCGGTGACCATGTATCTGCCCTTCGTATAAATCGCATAGCCGAGTTCTTCGATCCCGTCGACATCACGGCAGACACCGTCTATTACTGTACCTTCGATACCCTTCGTTTTCGCAGTGAAGGTCATGATGTCGCCCCATACGGTGCAGTAATCTCTGCCCGCGTTGTCGATCACTACGACTTGTCCCGGCTCCACATCATCTATGAAGTCGCCGACTGTTCCTTTGACCATGCCGGTCGGCACGTAATGAACAGTGAATGCCCCGCCGCAGATCTTGTGTCCGCCGATGACCGGCTGGATGTGATAAAGTCCGCACGGGACTCCCAGTTTATCCATTGCGTCCGAAATACTCGCTGTATCCATTGCTTTGATTCTTTCAATAATATCCTTCTTCATGATTCTTTCCTCCTGCGGATCCCGCTTCCGTCGTTATATTCGATTCATTGTCGACAATTAATCGTAGACTTTATAAACTTTCTTTTTCTTTCAGCAGGCGGTCGTTCCGCCTTCTGTCCTGATACTACCTGCCTCTGAACTTAATGACCTCTGTCGTGCTGTCTCTGACTTCATTCAGATGCTCCTCGAGGATCTTCGCCGCTTTGTCAACATCCTCGTTCATCAACGCCTCCAGAATATCCAGATGATACTGTTTCGATTTTTCGAAATGCGTCGCCTGTCTGGCCGATATCCTTCTGACCAGCTCGATCTGAAGCATCAATGTTCTGTAACAATTCTCCAGCCTGCGGTTCCCGCAGAAGTTGACGAAAGTTCCGTGGAGCTTTTCGTCCGCCTTGTAAAATTTCTCCGGACTGTCCTTTTCCGGATCGAGCTTTTCAATCAGTTCCTTCAGGCTGTTCAGCGAATTGCCGCTGATATGCCCCGCTGATTTCCTCAATGCCGCAGTTTCCAAGATAGTTCTCAGATCGAAGATCTCGTCGATATCCTGGCTTGTGAGCTGCACTGCAAAATTGCCTCTTCCCGGATAATAATCCACCATGCCTTCGACCTCAAGCTTCTTGAGCGCTTCCCTGATCGGCGACCGGCTCAGCCCGATCTGCTCTGAAAGGGAAAGCTCATTGATCGGATCGCCCATCGGTATCTTCCCCTGATAAATCTGATCCAGAATGTACTCGTAAGCCTTCTGTGATGTACTGCTGATCAATTCTTTCTCCTTTCGCTGCGGCGTCCTGACTCCGGACGCCTCCTGCCCGCTGCCGTGACCCTGCCGCCTTCTTTTGCCGACTTTGATTATTCACATTGTCGACAATTCTTAAGGACAATATACTGCCATCCGCAGCAATTGTCAAGCGGCTTTTCGAAATAAATGTGATTTTAATTCTCAGTTGTCAATACATATGTTACATTTTGACTTGCTGCGTACAAGCGATCACTCAATTGATTTAAATGTGGCGTAAATGTTTGATTTTATAAAATTTACGCTATGTTCTTTTCATCATCCATATTTTGTGGTGCATTTTTTTCATTTCTGATAGAATGCACCACGTTTTTCTGGGCTGCAGCGATTGAGGGGATGCTCAACCGATAAATTCACCCCTGCCCCGGCATCATAAGCCCGCAACCGTTGAAAATGGTGGTGCAGATTTTGGCTTTCCTGACCTTTGCACCACCTTTTTAGTCACTTACCATTATTTCCCATTTACTGAGGCCGCTGCGAAGCATCATTGACCGGCATGACCACCCGCGAGCTGCGGCGCCTGGGGCGCGGCCAGGGTGCCGCAGCATCAGTTCGCGATCCCAGCCCGGAACGGCACGAAAAAATGCCTCGGCAGCCCGTTGCAGGATGAGTCGGCATCTTTCCGGACCGGATTATTGCGTCCGGCCGCTTTACTTATTCATATGCTATTTCATTATTGCGCCCTTGTCGGCCCCTGAAACGGCGCGCTGGTATCTGGCCAGCCAGCCTGTTTTCACGCGCGGTTCCGGCGCAGTGTATACAGCGCGGCGGGCGGCGAATTCTTCTTCGCTGACGTCGGCGCTGATTTTAGCGGCAGGGATGTCGATAGTAATAACATCGCCTTCCTGCAGCAGCCCGATCTCACCGCCCTGGGCGGCTTCCGGTGAAACGTGTCCGATGGACGCGCCTCTGCTGGCGCCTGAAAATCTTCCGTCTGTTATGAGCGCTACTGTCTTGTCGAGTTTCATTCCGGCGAGTGCACTTGTCGGCCCCAGCATTTCTCTCATGCCCGGACCGCCCTTAGGTCCTTCATAGCGGATCACGACGACATCGCCGTCCCTGATCTCACCGTCGAATATTGCCGCGATGGAATCTTCCTCGCTGTCGAATACCCTTGCCGGTCCGGTGTGGACGAGCATTTCCGGCGCAACTGCACTTCTCTTGACCACGCAGCCGTTCTGCGCGATATTGCCCCAGAGGATCGCTATGCCGCCGGTCTCGCTGTAAGGTTCGCCGACAGGCCTGATGATCGAATAATCCTTCACGCCTTTACCCTCGATATTTTCGCCGACGGTTTTCCCGCTGGCAGTAATATGCGATGTATCGATGAGTCCTTTTTTGTCGAGTTCGTTCAGCACAGCCTGGATGCCTCCTGCGGCGTTGAGGTCCTGCATATGTGTATCCCCCGCAGGCGCGAGATGGCAGAGGTTCGGTACCTTTGCACTGTATTCGTTGAATGTGTCAAGGCTCAGGTCTACTCCGGCCTCATTGGCTATTGCCAGAAGGTGGAGCACGCTGTTCGACGAGCAGCCGAGCGCCATATCGCATGTGAGCGCATTCAGCACCGACTTTTCATCTATGATGTCACGCGCGGTGATTCCCTTTTCGACGAGATTCATTATTGCCATTCCGGCCTGCTTGGCCAGTCTCAGTCTGCCGCCGTCGACAGCTGGAATAGTCCCGTTGCCCGGAAGCGCGATGCCTATCGCCTCGGAGATGCAGTTCATGCTGTTCGCGGTATACATTCCCGCGCAGCTTCCGCATCCCGGGCAGACGCCCTGCTCATATTCCATGAGCCCGTCGTCATCGATCAGGCCGGCTTTTCTCGCGCCGACCGCTTCGAATATTTTCGAAAGACTCACGTCCTGTCCGTCCGCATGTCCCGCGAGCATCGGCCCGCCGGAACATACTACTGCAGGAACATCGAGCCTGACCGCAGCCATTACCATACCCGGAACGATTTTGTCGCAGTTAGGTATGAGCACCAGACCATCGAGACAGTGCGCCATCGTCATCGTTTCGACACTGTCGGCAATAAGTTCTCTGCTCGCCAGACTGTATTTCATGCCCGCGTGGCCCATGGCAATGCCGTCGCACACTCCGATCGAAGGGAATTCTATCGGGGTGCCGCCTGCCATGCGCACTCCTGCCTTTACTGCATCCGCGACTTTGTCGAGATGAAAATGTCCCGGCACGATTTCGCTGTGAGCGCAGCATACGCCTATCAGCGGACGTTCAAGTTCTTCTTTTGTATAACCCATAGCGTAGAACAGGCTCCTGTGCGGAGCCCTTTCTGCGCCTTTAGTTACTTGTTCACTTCTGAGTTTCATCGTGACCTCCAAGTCTATCAGTCATTGTATATCTGCTGCCAGCCGTCTGTCATCAGTCATACTGTCTGAGCCAGCTCATCATGCTCCTCAGCTCTGCACCGACTTCTGAGCTCTGATGATGTGATCTCTCTTCTCTTTCAGCCAGGAACTTTGCTCTGCCCTCGTCTGACTTCATGGCTGTCATGAATTCATCCGCGAATGATCCGTCCTGGATACGGTCGAGGATCTTCTTCATTGCTGCCTTCGACTCGTCGCCGATAACCAGTCCGCTTGCGTAATAGTCGCCGTATTCAGCTGTATTCGATACTGACTTTCTCATCAGCTCCATGCCGCCCGAGTTCATCAGGTCAACGATGAGCTTCAGCTCGTGCATTGTCTCGAAGTAAGCCATTTCCGGCTGATATCCTGCGTCTACCAGTGTCTCGAAGCCTGCGATCATCAGACCTGTAACTCCTCCGCAGAGTACAGCCTGCTCGCCGAAGAGGTCTGTTTCAGTTTCTTCTTTATATGTTGTCTCGAGTATTCCTGCTCTGCCTGCTCCGATGCCGCTTGCATATGCGAGTGACTTTTCTTTTGCAGTGCCTGTAACATCCTGATAGATTGCGATGAGCGATGGAACGCCGCCGCCGTCAACATACTGACTTCTAACTGTATGTCCAGGTCCCTTCGGAGCTACCATCGATACATCGATGTCTGCTGCCGGTTTTACATATCCGTAATGTATATTGAAGCCGTGTGCGAACATAAGCATGTCGCCGGCCTTCATGTGCTGCGCCACCTGAGTATTATAGATGTCGGCTGCGAGCTCGTCCGGAACGAGCATCATTACGATGTCACCCTTTTCAGCCGCTGTCTCTACGTCATAGACTTCGAGTCCTGCGTCTCTTGCAGACTGTGCGCTCCTGGAATCCGGTCTGAGTCCTACTACTACATCGACTCCGCTTTCATGGAGGTTTCTCGCATGTGCGTGTCCCTGACTTCCGAATCCAATGACCGCAACAGTCTTACCTTTGAGTACATCCATATTGCAGTCCTTGTCATAATACTTGTTGATCATTTTCTTTCCTCTTTTCTTTTACACGGCCTCCCCGGCCATAATAATATAATGTTATAAAATGTTTGACTTATTGTGCAACCGATACGCTTTCTTCAAAAGCACATCTCGGTTCTATCAGTGTTACGTCGAGCACGTCGACAAGCTTTCTTGTCTGACGGATCATCTGAGCGATGTCATCTTCCGCGCCGTACATTTCTATCTTCACGCACGACATGTCCGGATTGCCTACCGACATTACTTTAAGTGATTCTATGTTATATCCCCTTCTGGTGAACAAAGTGACCAGTCTTGCGAGAACGTCCATCTCGTTGTTAACGAGTATGCTTACTACTTCTCTGCTGTCACCAGGTTTGAACTGTCTCATGACCTTGCCTCCTTATCCAATGATCATATCATCCGTTGTACCGCCTCCCGGTATGAACGGAAGGACTTTTTCATTCCTGTCGATCATCACTTCTATCCATGATGGTCCGCTGTTCTTCATTGCTTCTTTCAGGGCTTCGTCGTATTCTTTTCTCGTCTTCGCCCTGTATGTTTTTACGCCGAACCCTTCTCCGAGTTTGACGAAGTCTGTCTTTCTGTGCGGGTCCGTCCCCGAATACCGCCGGTCGCAGAAAATCGTCTGCCACTGATACACCATCCCCAGAACTCCGTTGTTCATTATTACAGTAATGATCGGCAGGTTCTGCGAGACTGCGGTGCATGCCTCGTTGAGGCACATATGGAACGATCCGTCGCCCGTGATGTGGATGACCCTCTTGTCAGGGTTCCCGATCTGTGCGCCTATCGCCGCACCGTACCCGAAGCCCATCGTGCCCAGCCCCCCGCTGGTAATGAACTTGTAGGTGTTGTGATCTCCCAGGAACTGGGCGGACCACATCTGATGCTGACCTACGTCCGTGACATATATAGTTTCCTTATCCGCCATTGCGCATGTGTCGCGGATGACTTCATCCGGATGCGGCAGCGGCGTGTCGAGCGAGCTTGTGATACCGTGAGTCTTGAGCGCTGTTGCTCTCTTCTTCCATTCATCGTGTTTTCTTTCTTCGACGAAAGGCAGTAATTTTTTCACGAAATCCGCTGCGTCTTCCACTATCATGTGATCGACATGAACATTTTTGTTGAACTCGCTTTCGTCGATATCCACCTGGATCTTCACGGCGTTTTCCGCAAATTTTTTCGGGTTGAGCGCCACTCTGTCCGAGAACCTTGTTCCGAGCGCGAGTACCACATCGGCTTCATCCATCGCGCTGTTCGCTGCGATACTGCCGTGCATCCCCACGATGCCGAGGTTTCTCTCATTGTCGAAGCCGATCGTTCCTGCAGCCATGATCGTATGCGCTGCCGGGCAGTCCGCCTTCTCCAGAAGTTCAAACAGGTCTTTTCTTCCGCTTGCGGCAAAGCCGCCTCCTAAAAAAATAACGGGCCTCTTTGCATTGTTGATACAATCTGCAATGGTTAGAAGCTCGCTACGTGTTACTTTCGTCCTGATCTGTCTGCCCGCACGATGCGGTTCATACTCACCCGGTGAATAATCGATACGGCCGGTCGAAACATCCTTGGTGATGTCTATCAGCACCGGTCCCGGTCTGCCGCCCTGCGCTACTTTGAACGCATCATCCAGCACTCCCGGAAGTTTATCGATTCTGTCTACGAAATAATTGTGTTTTGTAACGGGCATCGTTGCCCCCGTAATGTAGATTTCCTGGAACGCATCGTGACCAATAAGGTTCTTCGATACGTTCACCGTAATGGCAAGTAGAGGCACGCTATCCATATATGCTGTAGCGAGCCCTGTAATCAAATTTGTTGCTCCGGGGCCACTCGTTGCTATAACGACCCCGATGTCTCCTGTAGATCTTGAATATCCATCCGCGGCATGTGCTCCGCCGCACTCATCTGCGGTGAGAACGTGCTTTACCTGATCCGGATGTGCGTATATCGCATCAAACAACTCAAGAGCTGTGCCGCCCGGATATCCGAAAACGGTATTTACGTGATGCTCTTTGAGTTTCTGCACAATCAGCTGTGCACCGGTCAATTCCATCGCTGTCTTTCTCCTTTCATTTGTTCTATGTGATATCGTAGATTCTACACGAACAAATAATAGAATTCAAGTCCTTTTGATGATTTTTTTGTCGTTATCAACAATTTTTCTCTATTTATTATGTTGTTTGTTCACCATTACGTACAAGGCGTAACAAATGTATCATATCGCGCTGCAGATCCGTCTGCCCATTTCGACTGTTCCTATCGTTTCAAGTCCTTCCTCTGCGATATCGGCAGTTCTGTATCCTTCTGCGAGCACGGAAGCTACTGCTTTTTCTATCGCCCCGGCCTCTTTGTCGAGTCCGAAAGTATAACGCATCATCATGGCCGCCGACAATATCGCCGCCGACGGATTGGCAATATCCATTCCCGCAATATCAGGCGCCGAGCCGTGGACCGGTTCATACATTCCGAAATTGCCTTCAGCCAGCGACGCCGAAGGCAGCATTCCTATCGATCCTGTCACCTGACTGGCTTCATCGGATAATATATCGCCGAACAGATTGCTGGTCAGAATGACGTCAAACTGTTTCGGATCTCTGACAAGCTGCATAGCGGCATTGTCGACATAGAAATTACCGAACTCTACTTCAGGGTAATCTTCCGCGACTTCTGCGGCGATCCTTCTCCAGAGTCTGGAGCTCTCGAGAACATTTGCCTTATCGACGCTGGTGACTTTCTTATTTCTCTTCATGGCCATTTCGAAAGCTGTCGTCGCTATTCTTCTGACTTCACCTTCGGAATACTGTTCGATGTCGTATGCCGCAGGACCCATTTCCGTCATTGTCGTTCCGCGCTCTCCGAAATATATTCCGCCGGTAAGTTCACGTACCACGAGGATGTCTATTCCTCCCGCCACGATCTCCGGCTTCAGCGGACAGTCGTCCGCCAGTTCTTCAAACAGGATCGCCGGCCGCAGGTTCGCGTAAAGTCCGAGTTCCTTTCTCAGTCCGAGAAGCGCTTTTTCCGGTCTTTTTTCTCCCGGCAGCGAGTCCCATTTCGGGCCGCCCACAGCACCAAGAAGCACTGCGTCCGCCGCACGGCAGATGTCCACCGTCTTGCCCGGCAGGCACTCGCGCGTCTTATCTATGGCTGCGCCGCCCGCATCGGCATATGAGAACACGAACGAATGCCCGAATTTCTCACCGATCTTTTCTATTACTTTTACTGCCTCGCCGGTAACTTCCGGACCTATGCCGTCGCCCGGGATGACCGCTATCATATAATCCATTACTGCTCCTCCTGATGTCTGATGCTGTTCATTAGTCCGCCGCAGTCCATGATGTGTCTGATGAACTCCGGAAACGGTTCAGCCTGATATTGTTCATTCCTGGTAACATTGGTTATTATGCCGGTATCGAAATCTATGCTGACTTCGTCTCCCTCCTGTATCTTCTCGCTTGCTTCTCTGCACTCCATGATCGGCATCCCGATGTTGATGGAATTTCTGTAGAATATCCTGGCGAATGTCGGGGCGATGACGCAGCTGATGCCGCAGGCCTTGATCGCTATAGGTGCATGTTCCCGCGAACTGCCGCAGCCGAAGTTGTCCCCTGCCACTATGATGTCTCCCTGCGCGATCTTGCCGGTAAAGTCCGCATCGATGTCCTGCATGCAGTGTTCCGCAAGTTCTGCAGGATCCGAAGTGTTCAGATAACGTGCCGGGATGATAACGTCTGTGTCGATGTTGGCCCCGAATTTATGTGCCTTGCCTTTTGTCTCCATTTTTATATCTCCTCCGGTCCGCAGATCCTGCCTGCTAATGCTGATGCCGCCGCCACATACGGGCTTGCCAGATATACTTCCGACGTTGTATCGCCCATCCGGCCGACGAAATTTCTGTTGGTTGTCGATATGCATCTTTCCCCGGCCGCGAGGATACCCATGTATCCTCCCAGGCAAGGGCCGCACGTCGGCGTCGAAACTACACATCCCGCGTCAATGAATGTATCGATGTAACCCCTTTTGATGCATTCTTTATAAATGCTTTGTGTCGCGGGTATAATTATGCAGCGCACTCCGCCGCAGACGTGTTTTCCTTTAAATATCTCTGCAGCCGCGGCCATGTCAGAAATTCTTCCGTTCGTACATGAACCAATAACTGCCTGATCTATTTTTATATTATCCTTTTCCGCTGCGGAAATAGTTCTGGTATTTTCCGGCAGGTGCGGATAAGAAACAGTAGGCTCTATCTCAGCCAGATCTATACGGTATTCTTCATCATATTCGGCATCACTGTCGGCTTTGAATATTTTATACGGTCTGCCGACTCTTTCCTTCATGTATTCCTTCGTCACTTCATCGACAGGGAATATGCCGTTCTTGCCGCCGGCTTCTATCGCCATGTTCGAAATAGTCAGTCTGTCGTCCATCGTGAGATACTGTATGCCGTCTCCGCAGAATTCCATCGACTTGTACAGCGCTCCGTCCACGCCGATCATACCTATAATATGAAGAATGATATCTTTGCCTCCGACATATTTCGCCGGCTTGCCTGTCAGTTCGAATTTTATCGCCGCCGGCACCTTGAACCAGGCTCTGCCTGTCGCTATGCCAGCTGCCAGATCTGTGCTCCCGACTCCCGTCGAGAATGCTCCCAGCGCACCGTATGTGCAGGTATGCGAGTCCGCGCCTATGATGGCGTCTCCCGCGGCGACCAGTCCCTTTTCGGGAAGCAGCGCATGCTCTATGCCCATCTCGCCTACATCATAGTAATTATCTATGTCAAATCTTCCGGCAAACATTCTGCATGTTTTGCACTGTTCCGCGGACTTGATGTCCTTGTTCGGTACGAAATGATCCATAACAAGCGATATCTTCGATTTATCGAACACCTCACCGAATCCCGCCTTATCGAATTCTTTGATCGATACAGGACCGGTGATATCATTTGCCAGAACCATATCCAGGTCCGCGGATATCAGCTGTCCGGCGCTCACGCTTTCCAGCCCCGCGTGTTCCGCAAGGATCTTCTGTGTCATTGTCATTCCCATTAGTCGTTTTCCTCCTGTTTTCTTTCGACCGATCCGTTTTCACGGTTCATTCTGTTGATTGCGCTCACCAGGGCGTTGATAGCCGCCGGTATGATGTCATTATGCACTCCGCATCCCCAGTATACCCAGCCGTTGGCATCCGATATGGCAACATATGCTGCGGCGCGCGATGTGGATTCCAGTTCCAGCGAATGCTCCTCGTATGTAACAAAATCATAATCGAACATGTACGGTGTCTTACGCAGCGCATTTCTTACTGCATCAAGACGTCCTGTTCCTGATGCTTCGATCTGATACCTGTTATCGTCGATAGTGACTTCCATATTGACCTTCATGCCCTGATTCGTTTTATAGTCCTCGGACATCTGAGTGAATGTCGCCGCTGTTATGTCAACGAAGTCAAAATCATTGATGTATTCGTCATCAAACGCTGAAAATATTTCTTCCGGCGCCAGTTCTTTATGTTCGTGGTCGGAAATACTCTTCATCATATAGCCGATCTCTTCTCTCATTGCCTTCGGAATATGGAAGCCGAAATCCTGCTCGAGTATGTATGCGACTCCGCCCTTTCCCGACTGGCTGTTGATCCTTATTACATCAGCTCCGTATTCTCTGCCAAGATCTGTAGGGTCGACAGGTATGTACGGCACGCACCACTGATTGATATCTTTTTCTTCTCTGTATTTCATGCCTTTGGCGATCGCATCCTGATGTGATCCCGAGAATGCCGCAAATACGAGTGAACCGGCATAAGGATGTCTTTCATGTACGGTCATATCTGTATATTTTTCATAATGCTCCACTACGTCCGGCATATCCGAGAAGTCCAGTTCCGGATCGACTCCGTGTGTGAACATGTTCATTGCAATTGTAACGACATCAACATTTCCCGTTCTCTCACCGTTCCCGAAAAGAGTTCCTTCTATTCTTTCTGCGCCTGCGAGCATTCCGCACTCCGCATCGGCTACGCCTGTTCCCCTGTCATTATGAGGATGAAGCGATATCACGACACTGTCACGGTGATGCAGATGATCACTCATATATTCGATCTGACTTGCATATACATGCGGCATCGACATCTGTACTGTGCTCGGAAGGTTGATGTACATTTTATGCCAAGGTGTCGGCTGCCAGATATCTATTACCGCATTGCATACCTCCGCAGCGTACTCAGGCTCTGTGCCTGTAAAACTTTCCGGAGAATACTCGAACCAGAAGTTGGTTTCCGGCATAGTCGCTGCAGTTTTTTTGATCAGCCTTGCGCCTTCTTCGGCGATTTGTTTGACTTCTTCCTTTGATGCCTTGAAAACTTCTTCTCTCTGAACTTTCGAAACGGAATTATATAAATGAACGATAACATTCTTTCCGCCTCTGACTGCTTCAAAAGTCTTGTTTATTATATGTTCTCTCGACTGTGTCAGCACCTGTATTTTTACATCGTCCGGTATCATGTTCTGTTCGATCAGGGTACGTACGAATTTATATTCCGTTTCAGATGCAGCAGGGAATCCCACTTCGATCTCTTTGAAACCTATCTGCACCAGATATGTGAAAAACTCAAGCTTCTGCTCAAGACTCATCGGAACCACCAGCGCCTGGTTTCCGTCTCTCAAGTCGACGCTGCACCAGGTCGGAGCCTTCTCGATATGATCCTTCTGTGTCCATTTCATACTTTCTACCGGCGGCATGAAATAGCCAACTTCGTACTTTTCACAATTCTGCATTTTCTTTTCCTCCATTTTTTGGTCACGCTTCTTATCCATAAAAAAACCTCCGTCTCTAACTAAGAGACGAAGGCATAATATGCTTCCGCGGTACCACTCTTATTGGATCCGGCCATCACCGGTCCCTCTCATAAGGTCTTGCTCCGGGGTGAGACACCGTTACCCGAACCTGCAGCCATCCCAGCATCGGCTGCTCTCTCTTAAGTTCATCAGTTGCGGTTTATTCCCTTCAACGCAAATTTATTAACTTGAGTGTTACTTTACGCTTTTTTATGTTGTTTGTCAACAACTATTTAAGAACTTTTTTGTTATTTTTTTAAAACGTAAAAATATTGATGAAAAGCACACCATGAAAAGCGTGTATGCCGGCTTCAAATCTGCCGCATTTCTCATAATTGGGGGGATTTCTTCCAAAATGTGCAAAAAGGTCACCAATCCAATGGGCTGCAGCGTTTGAAAGATATTCAAATGCCCTTTTTCGCAGTCTGAGCATTCCTCCAGTCGCTGCAGCCCATTGGATTGGGGGAAATAAAGAAATTATTGCTGATATTTTCCCCCTTTTGGGAAAATATACTTTTCAGGCGTTCTGCGCCCGGTCCCCGTCCAGTCTATCAGCACCTGATTCCTGCTAGTATATCAGGCCCTGCTTTACGGCCTCGAACTCCAGCTTTTCCCTGAACGCAGGATGCGCTATGCTGATCATCTTTCTGCATCTGTCGGGAATGTCGGAGCCGAACAGGTTCACGCATCCGTATTCGGTCGCGACATACTGTACGTTTGATCTTGGAGTATCGACATGAACACCTTCCGGGAGATGTAAAACTATCTTGGAAATCAGCCTGCCTTCCCGGTCCGTGAGCGTCGAATGGAATCCGATGAAAGATTTGCCGCCGTTCGCCGCAGCCGCTCCTCTGGCATAATCCAGATGGCCGCCTGTGCCGCTGTACTGCCTGTCCGCAAGGCTGCTCGCATCACATTCTCCTGTGATATCCATCATGACGCAGCTGTTTATCGACATCATATTATCGTTCTTTATTATATGTTCATATCCGTTCGAAAAACTGTACGGCGCAAACCAGAGCTCTTCATTTTCCCTGACAAAATCCACAAGCTCCTGCGTTCCGTAACTGAATCCCGCCACGCTCCTCCCGGGCATGTAAGTCTTTTGGCTGTTGTTGATGATGCCTTTCTTCTGCAGATAGACCATCGACTCGACAAACATTTCCGTGTGGACGCCAAGGTCCCGGTGATCCTCGAGCGCGTATCCTATTGCGTTGGCCATACCGCCTATCCCGAGCTGGATGGTCGCTCCGTCGGGAATAAGGGGAGTAATGTTTGCGGCGATCTTTTTATCGGTCTCGCCCGGTACCGACGGGACTATACAGTGAAAGTCACTGTCCTCTTCAACTATCGCATCGAACTTGCCGACAGGAATAAAGATATCCGGATGTCCGAACACACGCGGACAGTTCCTGTTGATCTGCGCAATTATCTTTTTCCCGAACATCCACAGATCTCCAAGCTGCCCTGCTCCCTGCGGCCCCGTACAGCAGAGTCCGTTCTCATCTGGAGGCGCAACCTCGACAAAAACCACATCAGGCCGGGCGATGTCTCTGTTATATCTTCTTTCCATTGAAAGCTGCATCGGCACAAATGTCGTGACATGACCTGTTTTCATGTATTCTCTTTCCTTTGCGCCGAGAAACATGCACTCGTTTTTCACCATGTCCTGCGTAAGCTCCGGATCGCCGAGTCCCATCTCCGGGAACTTATATTCGCCCAGGATCCTGATGTTTTTCAGTTCATGCGCCTTTATCGCTTTCATAAGCGCAGACAAAAGAGCTGCAGGCGCATTATGTCCGGCAGTATGCACTTTATCTCCGTCTTTAATAATTGAAGCTATCGCTTCGTCCGCCGTCATCAGTTTTTCATTATAAATTTTTTCATGATCCATTGATCCGAACCTCCGATATGTATAATCTGCTTCTCAGGCATATTGCTTTTCACGTCCGGCAATGATTTCTTCGGCCGCCGCAGCTCCGGCATTGAACGCCTTCACATTTGCTTCCGAAAACTCTGCCGGAAATCTTTCGATAACCGCTTCTTTCATTGCTTCTTCATCCAGCACGTCAGAAAGGACAGCTGCCGCACCGAGCGCCACAATATTTGCCGCCAGTTCTCTGCCTGTGACTTCTCTGGCGATCCGCGTGATCGGAATGCTGACAATATCCCGGCTGCCCTGCGGGACAGTTTTTACAATATCCGAATCGATAATTATTATACCACCGTCCGCCAGATCTCCTGTATACGAATCGCAGGCCTGCTGTGACATTGCCAGAACGACATCCGGTTCTGACACTACAGGATATGTTATCTTGTCATCGTCGATAATTATTTCCGATCTGCACGCCCCGCCGCGCGATTCAGGTCCGTACGATTTAGTCAGTAATATCTCTTTCCCTTCTTTTATCCCGGCCGCCTGCGCAGTGAGATCTCCCATGAGCATCATGCCTTGTCCGCCTGTTCCGCCGAATCTCATTTCATAGTGCTTCTTCATTTCAGATCCGTCCTTTCTCTCTGCGCTTCCTCGATTATTTTAGCATACTTTTCCGTGTATTCTGAACGCCTGCTGCTGTTTACGAATTCTCCTATGATCACTTTTTCTTCAAGTTCATCTTCAGTCAGCGCTTCTGCCTCTTCAATGCTCACAGTCTTTTCCGGCCAGGCAGCGATCATCTTCGCGCCCCCTCCGAGCCCGTTGATCCTGCCGAAAAGAGTCGGACAATCACACATCGCATCTATTACCGAAAGACCTTTATTCCTGATCCCGTTCGCAATATATCTGATCAGGCTCTGCACGTGATATGTCGTCGACCTCGCCACATAAGTCGCGCCCGATCCTTCTGCCAGTCTGCAGACATCGAACGCAGGCTCGATATTGCCGTATACAGATGTCTTGGTGACTGCTCCGACAGGAGTCGTCGGTGAATACTGTCCGCCTGTCATGCCGTAATTCGAATTGTTGAAAACGACAACTGTCAGATCGATGTTTCTCCTGGCCGCATGAATAAAATGATTTCCTCCGATCGAAGTGCTGTCCCCGTCTCCCGTAACGACTATCACCTGCAATTCCGGATTTGCCATCTTGATGCCGGTTGCATATGCTATCGGCCTCCCGTGAGTCGTATGCAGCCCGCAGAAATCAGTATAATTGTTCGCCCTCGACGAACAGCCCACTCCTGAAACTATTACCACCTTGTCCTGATCAATGCCGGTCCTGTCTATGGCCCTGATGATGGACTGCAGCACTATGCCGTTTCCGCAGCCCCGGCACCACATATGCGGAAGTTTATCATCCCTCATCAGTCTGTCAAATACATGCTGTTCCATTACTTTACCTCCCTGATCCTCTCATATATCATCTCCGCGGTCATCAGCGCGCCGTCATTCCTTGTGACCTTTTCGATTTTGCCGTCTGTACCGTCGAGCTCCTTGACGATCCTGCTGAGCTGCCCGTCGTTCATCTCTGCAGTAATGATTTTTTTCGCTGACGCCGCAAGTTTCTGCAGCGCTTCTTCCGGGAACGGCCAGAGCGTTACCGGCCGGAACAATCCGACCTTCACCCCTTCTTTTCTCGCTCTGTCGATTGCACCCTTGGCAACTCTTGCTGTAATGCCGATCGATACGATGATTATTTCCGCGTCACTCGTCCTGTACTCCTCATACAGCTCAATTTCCTTAATATTACTGTCGATCTTTCTTTCTATCCTCGTGAGCTTTGCGGCTATTTTCGCATGATCTGCCGTAGCCGGGAATCCTGTTTCGTCATGGATGATCCCGCTTACGAACCATCTGTATCCGTCTCCGAAGGTCGCCATCGGCGGAATATCTGTTGCATCAGCTTCATAAGGTTTATAGTTCCTGTCTTTCGTGACATCCGGTTTCTTCCTGTTTATAATATGGAGCTCATCTTCCGCAGGGATCCTTATTTTTTCGCTCATGTGCGCCATAGCCGCATCGCTGAGCACCATGACCGGGGTCCTGTATTTCTCCGCCATATTGAACGCCCTCACGGTTTCCATATAAAGTTCCCCGACCGAGCTCGGCGCTGTGACTATTATCGGATGATCTCCATGAGTTCCCCATCTGCTCTGCATGATATCTCCCTGTGCAGGCATAGTGGCAACTCCCTGGCATGGTCCCTGTCTCATAACATCGATCAGCACGCACGGCACTTCCGCGAGCATTCCATATGAAAGATTTTCCTGCATAAGCGAACACCCCGGGCCGCTCGTCGCCGTCATAGCCTTCGAACCTGCAAACGACGCCCCGATGACCGCCGCCATCGAAGCGAGTTCGTCTTCCATCTGCATATATTTTCCGCCGTTTTTCGGGAGCAGTTCCGAAGCCAGTTCAGCGATCTCCGTAGCCGGAGTGATCGGATATCCGGCAAAAAAATTCATCCCTGCAGCCAGCGCCCCCAGCGTCACCGCCTCATTGCCCGTCAGCACCTGATACTCAGGCTTATATATTGTCTCTGCCATTACTGCATCCTCCTTATTCTGACCGCGAAGTCCGGACATCTCAGTTCGCACATCCGGCACATAATACATTCTTCTTCATTTATCATCACCGGCTTTCCTTCGTCATCCGCACTTATCGCTTTCTTCGGACACAGCGCTGTACATATGCCGCACGCCTTGCAATAATCTCTATTTAGTTTGAAATCGATTTTTCCTGTCTTTTCCATGCCTTTTTTCTCCTTTTCTTCCTTGACTATATCACTAGTGTATGTATAATAAAAATATCTATTATTGATATAAAGTATTCCATAATATTATACTTTCACTCAGTGCTGACAGTGCCGGCAGGAATATCTGTATCCGGGCCGGCCTTCCGCAGAAAGGTCCAGAATGAATCTTGAATATTACAGAAATTTCATCGAGATAGCCGATCTCGGCACCCTGTCCGCGGCATCCGGAAAACTCCTGGTCGCCCAGCCCGCACTCACGAAACAAGTCAAGAACTTCGAGGAAGAATACGGCGCTCAGCTTTTCATAAGAACAGCCAGAAGAATGGAATTGACGGAAGCCGGGAGGATTCTTTATGACAAAGCAAAAAAAATGATCGCCATCGAAGATTCGGCATATAAAGAAATCAGCGCCTGCACGAGCGGTGCCGCGGGAACGCTTTCGATAGGCCTCACTCCTTCATTCCCCGATCCCTTTATCGATACGACTCTGGCCGGCTTTCACAGCAGATGTCCTGACATTGAATTCGATATCCGCGAGGACACGACCCCGGCACTTCTGCAAATGATAACAGAAGGCATCGTGGAAGTCGGGATAGTACGGCCTCCCGGACGGCTTCCGATATCGATTACCGAAGCATCGTCTCTCCCGGAGCACTTGCTTGTGATCGGAAAACGCGGTAATGTATGGATGGATCCCGGTCAGGATACGATCGACCTGAAGTCTCTTAACGAAGTACCGCTCAGCCTGCCGCGCGGATTTGCTCCCGTGATAACAGACGAATGCCTGAGACGCGGATTCCGCCCGAAACTGTTCAGTGTTTCAACATCGAGATATCTGACTTTGTTCTGGGCGCGGCAGGGATCATCGCTTGCACTGATACCGGGAAGCTCTCCGGAAAAATTTGCCTCGGACGAACTGATCTGCCGCAGACTAAAAGGCAAAGCATTCGCATCTTCACGTTCACTCGTCCACAGCAGTGAGAAAAATTTATCAGCACCAGCCGCTGAGTTTATCGGATATTGCATGCATCAGATAGGAGAAAGCAAATGATAATCAACACAAAATACAAAGAACTTTTCGTTTTCTGTTCGACCGTTGAAGACGGTGATATGTCAGGGACATGCGACAGCCATGGCGGTGAACATTTCAGCGCTTTCCGCGAAAAAACCGGTCTCGCGAAAATGCCGTTTTATTTCTTCCACATACTGCATTCTGACAAAATAACCAAATACCCTCTGACACGGGCATATCACAGAGAAGAGAATACAAAATCATGGCCGTTCCTCTCGGACGACTGGTTCATAGATACAGATGCGCTGATCACTCATCAGAAAGGGACCTATTTTGCCATCGGCTTCGGCGACTGTAATCCGGTTGTAATATACGATCATGTGAAACAGCGTCTCGCATTCGGTCACTGCGGATGGCGCAGCACAGTGATGAACCTTCATCTTAAGATGGCCGACGCTCTCACCGAAGCGTACGGCAGCAGGCCGGAAGATATGGCAGTAATATTCGGCCCCGCTATCAGGCCGCAGTCTTACGGTTTCGCCAGCGAGCCGGATCAGCTGAACGAGCCGGCGTGGAAGGATCACATTATTTTTGCAGACGGGCTTTACCACATCGATCTTGCCGGATATATGGCGGACGGTCTGGAACAAAAAGGCATTGCCGCAGAGAAAATCACCATGCCGTTCGCAGACACCTATGAAGACCCGGGATTTTTCTCACATTACCGCGCCGTAAAAACAGGAGAGCCGGACGGCAGATTCATATTCGGAGCAGGGATACGCTCTCACGAAGATATTCTGCTCTAACTGTATTTCACAAAATTAGATGTGGATTATGAATTTTTTTGAAATTTACATGTACAAAAAATATTGGCCTTTTTCGTTACAAAGACCATATTTCGGTTGATAAAAAAAAGTCAGAGTATTATGATTAGTAATGTCAGATATAATTAATGTTAGGAGGAATACCAGACATGAAACAATTAACTGAAATCAGATGGCACGGACGCGGCGGTCAGGGTGCCAAAACAGCATCACTGCTGCTGGCTGATGTTGCATTCAACACCGGAATGCAGGTCCAGGGTTTCCCGGAGTACGGTCCTGAAAGAATGGGCGCTCCGATCACAGCCTACAACCGCATCAGTACAGACCCTATCAGAGTCCACTCGAACATCTATCAGCCTGACTACGTGGTAGTCGTTGACGAAACGCTTCTCGACACAGTCGACTGCGCTGCAGGTCTGAATCCTGAGGGTGCCATCGTTATCAACTCGCCAAAGGCAGGTGAAGAACTCAGAGAAAAACTTCACGGATATACAGGAAAAGTATATACAGTCGATGCCAGGAAGATCTCCATGGAAACACTCGGAAGATATTTCCCTAATTCTCCTATGCTCGCAGCTATCGTAAAAGTCAGCGGAGTCATGGAGCAGGATAAGTTCATGGACGAGATGAAGGCATCCTACAAACATAAATTCGCACACAAGCCGCAGGTCATCGAGGGCAACATGAAAGCACTCGAAATGGCGTTCCAGGAGGTGAAATAAATGAAGAATAAAAAAGACAACATCGCGATGCATACTCTGGACGAAAAGTGGCAGGATATGACACCGGGCTGCACCATCACCGGGAACGGCACATCGAAGCTGTTCAACACAGGCGACTGGAGAGTGGCAAAACCGATCTTCATCGCAGACAAGTGCAAACAGTGCCTGCTCTGCGCACCTGTATGCCCTGACAGCAGCATCCCTGTAGTTGACGGGAAAAGACTCGACTTTGACTATGACCACTGCAAGGGCTGCGGCATATGCGCGGCAAACTGCCCGTTCGGGGCGATCGAAATGAAGGAGGGAGAGTAAGCAATGGCTAAGAAAGACAGATTATCCGGAAATGAAGCCGTAGCAGTAGCTATGCGTCAGGTGAACCCTGATGTCATGCCGGCATTTCCGATCACACCATCGACAGAGCTTCCGCAGTACTTCTCATCGTACGTTGCCAACGGACAGGTCGACACGGAATTCATCCCTGTAGAATCGGAGCACAGCGCCATGAGCGCCTGCATAGGCTCGGAAGCAGCAGGAGCAAGAACAATAACGGCGACATCATCGGCAGGATTCGCTTTCATGTGGGAACTGCTTTATGTAGCAGCATCGAACAGGCTGCCTATCGTACTGGCACTCGTGAACAGAGCGCTGTCGGGACCTATCAACATCAACTGCGACCACTCAGACGGCATGGGCGCCAGAGATTCCGGCTGGATACAGCTCTACGCAGAAGACAGCCAGGAAGCATATGACAACTACATCCAGGCCTTCAGGATCGGCGAGCACCCGGACGTGCAGCTCCCTGTAATGGTCTGCCAGGACGGATTCATCATCTCGCACGGTGTACAGAACATCGAGCTCCTGGAAGACAAGGAAGTCAGTAAGTTCGTAGGGACATACAAGCCGGAAAGAGCACTGCTGAATCCGGGCACATCATTCGCGGTAGGACCTTACTCGGTAACGGAATTCTACTTCGAAGCAAAGAGAGCCCAGGCTGAGGCCTTCAAGAACGCGAAGAAAGTCGTTAAGGAAGTCGCAGCTGAATACAAGAAACTCTCCGGAAGAGGCTTCTCCTGGTTCGAGGAATACAAGATGGACGATGCGGATTACGCAATGGTCGTCATGGGATCCGCGGCAGGAACAGGCAAGGATGCAGTCGACGAACTGCGCGCCAAAGGCGTAAAGGCAGGCCTGATCAAGATCAGGATGTTCAGACCGTTCCCGGGAGCAGAGCTGGCAAAGGCACTTTCGGGATGCAAAGTCGTAGCCTGCATGGACAGGACAGAGAGCTACAACACACAGTCGGGCCCGATAGGAGCAGACATCAAGACAGCGCTGTACGATGCAGATCTCGCGAAGATCAAGGTACTGAACTACTGCTACGGACTCGGCGGCAGAGACGTCACAGTCAAGAGCCTTTCGTCCGTATTCAAAGATATGCAGAAAGCTGACGAGACAGGAAAGATCGGCAAGACATACCGTTACCTGTCAGTCAGAGGTTAGGAGGGAGAAAGCAATGGCAGATTACAATTTCAAGGAAATGATGAACAAGCCGGAACGTCTCGCTCCGGGCCACAGGATGTGCGCCGGATGCGGCGCTCCTATCGCAGTCAGGAACGTGCTGAGAGCACTGCATGACGAAGACAGGGCGGTCATCTCGAATGCTACCGGATGTCTCGAAGTATCGACATTCATGTATCCTTACACAGCATGGGAGGATTCCTACATCCACAATACGTTCCAGAACGCGGCGGCGACATGCTCGGGCGTGGAAGCTGCTTACAACGTACTTAAGAAGACGGGCAAGATCAAGGAAAACTTCAAGTTCATCGCCTTCGGCGGAGACGGCGGCACATACGATATCGGCTTCCAGTCTCTTTCCGGAGCAATGGAGAGGAACCACGACATGGTATATGTATGCTACGACAACGAAGCCTACATGAACACGGGCATCCAGAGATCGTCCGCTACACCTGAGTTCGCAGACACGACGACTACGCCTGCGGGGACAGAGTCGATGGGCAAACCTCAGAACAGAAAAGACCTCGCGGCGGTCATCGCAGCGCACCATGTACCGTACGTAGCACAGACAACATTCGTACAGAACATGAAGGACCTGCATGTGAAAGCGGAGAAAGCCATCTATACAAAGGGAGCATGCTTCCTGAACATACTGGCGCCGTGCCCGAGAGGCTGGAGATACAATACTCCTGACATCATCAAGATCACACAGCTTGCTGTAGACACCTGCTTCTGGCCTCTGTTCGAAGTAGAGAACGGCGAGAAGTGGACCCTGAACTACGAGCCTAAGAAGAAGCTTCCTATCGAAGACTTCCTGAGACCGCAGGGCAGATTCGCCCACCTGTTCAAGCCGGGCAATGAAAAGTATCTGGAGAAGATGCAGGCAGACGTTGACCAGAGATGGGAAGAACTCAAGATCAAGTGCAACGCCTAATACATACAGGGATTACAAGGATTTCAGTTCGAAATCTGACGATACCAGACAAAACAGGAGCCGCAGCCCGGCTCCTGTTTTGCTGCATCTTGAAGTGCCGGCCCGGGCTGCAATATCCGAAAGCTCCGGCTTGTACCTCAGATCAGGAACCGGATGCGATCTGATTTGCTGCTCCGCTTCACTCTCCGTAAAATAGATTCATTGCGAAACTGCGGCAAACGGCTTTTTTCAGAGATGCTCTGCCACATTGAATATCATGCTGCAGCGTACCCCTGCGCCGGCATTGATGATCCGTCAGGCACATCCCGGCAGATTTTCAAATGTAGACCCGGCTATATAAATTGTATAGCCGCTTGTTCACATATACAATATATACGAGGGTCATCTGAATCCGTCCGCGGAGCATCTGATTGCAATGCTTGTAATACCATTCAAGCTAAGGGAATTGTTCAAAAAACTTGTATTTTGTGGATTGACGAGGCAAAAAACCGTGCTATAATATTGGTAAGAAAGCTGTTTGGTTTGAAGTTTAACTCACTTTAAACCGGATGGCTTTTCTTATGCCCGGAAAAGCCCGGCAGCATCTCTCTAACAGCAGAAAACGGCCCGGCAGTTTTTGCTGCGGCGTTTCACCGTTCCCCTGCCGGGCCGTTTCATTTTCAAAGTATATTCATTTTCTGCAGATCTGCATCAGCCCCGAAATTCACATCCGGCATTCGAGTCCGGCATCCGCTGCAGGTCCTTCCTAGAATTCCGCGTTCTTCGGTGTTCTCGGGAACGGGAGGACGTCTCTGATGTTTTCCACGCCGGTCAGATACATGACCATACGCTCGAATCCGAGACCATATCCGGAATGCTTGACGCCGCCGTACTTTCTGAGCTCGAGGTACCACCAGTAGCTCGACTTGTCCATGCCGAGCTCGTCGATCCTCGATTCAAGAACGTCGAGCCTCTCCTCTCTCTGCGAGCCGCCGATGATCTCGCCGATCCCCGGCACCAGGCAGTCGCATGCTGCCACTGTCTTCCGGTCGTCGTTCAGACGCATGTAGAACGCCTTGATTTCCTTCGGATAATCAGTTACGAAGATAGGCGCTTTGAATACCTGCTCCGTGAGATATCTCTCATGCTCCGTCTGAAGATCGATGCCCCACTCTACCGGGTACTCAAACTTCTTGTCAGCCTTGATCAGAATATCTACAGCTTCAGTATATGTAACTCGCCTGAAAGGAGTTTCTGCAACGTGCGTCAGTCTCCCGACAAGATTCTTGTCAACGAACTGGTTCAGGAAAGCGATCTCCTGAGGAGCGTGCTCCATGGTATAAGTAATGATGTATTTGATCATAGCTTCAGCAACGTCCATCATGTCTGCAAGGTCCATGAACGACATCTCCGGCTCGATCATCCAGAATTCAGAAGCATGTCTCATCGTGTTCGAATTCTCAGCTCTGAAAGTCGGTCCGAACGTGTAGACATTCCTGAAGGCCGAAGCGAATATTTCTGCCTCGAGCTGTCCGCTGACCGTGAGGTTTGTCTCTTTCCCGAAGAAGTCCTGGCTGTAATCTACGGTACCGTCCGCATTTTTCGGAATATCCGCCAGGTCGAAATTGGTAACGTGGAACATCTCTCCCGCACCTTCTGCATCCGAACCTGTCAGGATCGGCGTATGTACATATACGTAATTCTGATCCTGGAAAAACTTGTGCACTGCATATGCCGCGATCGATCTGACTCTGAAAACTGCGGAGAACAGATTGCTCCTCGGGCGGAGATGAGCGATCTCTCTGAGATATTCCAGAGAATGCCTTTTCTTCTGCAGCGGATAATCACTGTCTGAATCCGCCTCTATAATAACCTCCGACGCATGCATTTCGAAAGGCTGCTTTGCATCGGGAGTGAGAATAAACATTCCCGTAACATCGAGTGCCGCTGAAATAGGCGCCTTTGAAATTTCATCGAAATCAGATATCTTTTCTGCTTCATAAACGATCTGGAGAGATGTAAAATTCGACCCGTCATTCAGTTCGATAAATCCGAACTTATTCGACCCTCTGTTAGTTCTGATCCATCCTCTGACTCTGATCTCTTTTCCATCATACTTTTCCGGCTCATCGAAAAGCCCCCTGATCTGTATGTCTTCCATAACTTTTCCTTTCCTTATCCCCGCCTGAAACCGCAGGTCCTGACACATTTTTGTTTAAAAAACTCCGCAAACTCCGAAGGTCCTCCGTCTGTAAAACTGTCCTTCGGAAGTATAACTCCGATTTGCTTGGTGATCATGAGAGCGAATATCAGATCTGTTTCCACGAACAGCATTATGTCGCCGTAATCATAGGCGTACGGCTTTTTTTCGCCTCTCCTGATATATATCCGGTCTTTGATCAGAATGTCTGTCGCCGGTGCTTCGCCGAAATCTTTCACCATATTGTTCATGGCGACACTGCCCATGATCTTATATGTCTTCGTAAGAAACACTCCGACACAAACTTCGGCAGCCGCCAGAATAATATACAAAAGCTTCTGTTTCGTATCCGGTCCCTGGTGCAGAAGTCCGCTGTCACTTAAAAAAGCAACTGCCAGCATCGCAATCCCGACAACGATAAGAACAATGCCGACGATCTTGTTGATCTTCATAGCGCATCTCTTGTAGAAATGCTCGTAAAGCGCTTTCGTCGGTGTATATTTGACCTCGAAGGTGTTTTTCTGCTGTTGTCTGTTATCTTCCGACATCTCTGATTCTCCGTACTGTATTACATAACGCCCGCAGGCTTTGAAAAAGCAAGCCTTACAGCCGCTGTCAAAGAGTTATTATACCATATTACGAAACAACTTGTAAACCTCGGGTGATTTTACATTTGTGCTGCATTTCTTATGCGTAATTCAGGCTTCCGTTAGCCGTTCTTCCGAATCTGCCGGCACATGCTTCCGCAAGTCCATAGACTCCGTCCCTTTTCATAATGCGTCCTGTCAAGTCCGTCTCTGTCCGGGCATAGTCGTCCGGACTATGCTTTGGTTTCCCGGACCGCGATGCCGGAAACAGCGTTATATGCAAAATCGTGGAATATTTCAGCATTAATTTCTTTTCTTCCCCCGTTTTCGAAATATCAGCCTTCTCGCAACTTTTTTACTTCTGTAACATATGTTTTTATCACATTACCGGGCAATTTTACATTTTCGTTGCATATGCAACGGAAAGCTTGCCGCCGCCGGCATATACTGAAATCGTAAAAAGGTTCCGGGCAGACCGGATACCGTCAACGGTCCGGAAAAGCCGGACAAAGAAGGAAAGGAGACTCTCATGAAATACTATGTAAATGAAAACTGCATCGGCTGCGGCCTTTGCGCAGGAACATGTCCAGAAGTGTTTGAAATGACGGATGAGGGTGTCGCAAAAGCGTCCGAAGCGCCGGCAGATGCTTCACTGGAAAGCTCGGCGTCCGAAGCAAAAGACGGATGCCCGGTCGGCGCCATCGAAGAGAAGCAGCAGCATTACTGCCAAAAGCAGCACGGCTGAAATAGAAAAGCAGGTGAAAAAATGATTATAAAAAATATTGAGCATGAAAAAGTTCTTGCATTAGCGGCTGAAGTAACTGCCCAGCCCGGCCAGATCGTCAGCAAGACACTCGCCCAGAACGGTGCAGTCAGTCTGACGCTGTTTGCCTTTTCCAAAGATGAGGAAATAAGTACCCATGATTCGACGGGCGATGCCATGGTACTCGTTCTCGAAGGAACAGGCATATTCACTGTCGGCGGCATCGAGCATGAAGTCAGCACAGGCGAAACCATTATCATGCCGGCAGGCATTCCTCATGCGGTATATGCGAAAGAGGATTTCAAGATGATGCTCACAGTCGTATTTCCGTCATAACAGAAAAAACAGAGGCCGTTCCGGAAGTCCGGATGCGGTCTCTGTTAAATTTACATCGATTCTTCGATAATATTTCTGATTTCGTCCTTTTCCAGGACTTTATATCCGCCCTTCATGATCAGAGTGCCGCTGACAATGTCGTCGATCATGTCCTCCGATGCTCCAAGATCAGTCAGATCCATTACTAAACCGATCTCCTTCATCCAGCTTTCCATCGCCTCCAGCCCTTCGCCGGCAGTCTGTTCATCCGTTTTGCCGGACGCGTCGATGCCCCAGACGTTTACGGCGAACCGCACGAATTTCTGCAGTCCGTAAGGCATAATGCGGCGGTAATAAGGAAGCGATACCGCAGCGAGCGTCATGCCGTGCGTCGCATTCGTGACTGCGGCTGCGGCATGTCCGAGCATGTGCACCATCCAGTCAGTCGTTTTTCCGCGGTCGATCAGGGTGTTGAGCGCCCAGGTAGCTGTCCACATCAGATTGCTCCTCGCCTCATAATCCTGAGGATCAATAACGGCGGCGCGGCCGGATGTGATCACCGATCTCATAAGGCCCTCGCTGATGTAGTCGCTGGTGTTGTCATCGCTGCCGGAAAAATACTGTTCGCATATATGATTGAAAATGTCGTATATGCCTGCCACCATCTGGTATTTAGGCAGCGTCAGCGTGTATTGCGGATCCAGTATGGAAAACCTCGGCATGATCTTTTCGTCTTTGAATTCCTTGCAGATCTTCAGCTTCCTGTCGGTATTGGTTATTACTGCGCCCGCATTCATTTCGGAGCCTGTGCCCACCATAGTCAGAACGCATCCTACAGGCAAAGTTTCGCAGTCCGGCTCTTCGAATCTCATGAAATACCTTTCCCACGGATCTTCCCGGCAGTTCACCGATACGGAAACAGCCTTGGCGTAATCGCAAACTGAGCCGCCTCCGACTGCCAGCAGCAGATCGGCCTTATGTTTTCTTGCAGTCTCAATGCCTGCATATACTTTCTTCATCGTGGGATTAGGCATTACGCCTTCTATCTCGGCGACATTTTTGCCGGCATCGCTGAGGATGCGGACAACGTCATCATAAATGCCATTCTTTTTGATCGACCCGCCCCCGTAGATCAGCACGACATTATCGCCGTATTTTTTCAGCTCATCCGCAAGATGTTTTACAGAGCCTTTTCCAAAATACAGTTTTGTCGGATTGCAGTATGAAAAATTGCCTAACATTGTTCTTACCTTTCATTACTGATTCTGATTTATATATCCGTTTGTGCCTTCGCTTATTATACCTATCAGAGGTATATTGTTATAGGTGCAGCTGAACTTGAAGCCCATCTTCGAATAATCATATGACGCCGGTGAAGCCAGCTGATAGGTGACAGTCGCCGTTGCTCCCGGTTTTATGATTTTATCGGCCGGGATCGATGCCAAGATATATGCCGAAGCATTCAAATCAGGGTAAAACATACCGCTGAGATTGGCGTTCATTTTAACAGACTTGCAGCTGAGGTTGGTTATCTTTATTTTCAGCGCACTGATCTGACTGCCGTCGGTAGTCGTTGGTACTGACCTGATGAAATACATATCGGATGTTGCCTGCGCAAATACTGCGCTGCTTCGCTGGTAGCTGTAGCCTTTGTAAGCAACCACGGTATACGCATAGAATTTTCCTTCAGTAAGGTTTTTATTCGTCCAGCTAGTCGTTTTCGAGCCGGCTTTCTTGACCAGCTTATAACTATGCAGCGACGTAATGTTGTTAACATCTGTCGTTGAATACCTGTAGATTCCGTACTTATCCACGCCCTTGACTTTTTTCCAGCTGACTTTTATTTTCGTCGCACTGACCGCGTGGATAGTCACTTTCGGTTTTGCCAGCGATGAAGCTGTAACAGCTTTGCTGCTGACCGACGACTTGACCGCCATGGCGTTTGCCTGCGAAGGCATCATCATTGCTGCAGTCGAAACGGTCATTACCAGCGCCGTCGCGATCGCCAAAATTCTTTTTTTATTCATATTATCCTCCCGCTCATTGAGCCATTATATTTTTCAGGATATTCCCAATGCACTCAGCACATCCGGCGGGAGTATGGCAAACGGAATGACGGGCTGAGGATCGGCTTTATGTTCACCGATCATCTTCTCCATCCAGACCATGTTATACCAGCGCCCGAATTTGTAACCGCATTTATGAAATTCTCCAATCACAGAATAACCAAAATGAGCATGAAATTCAACGCTGTTTTTTGTCAGATACTCATCTTCCACTTCCGGGCAGCCGATACACGCATTCAGATTGAGGATATTCTGCGCTGCGGAAACGCTTTCCAGCGCCCGGTACAGGCACCCGCCGACACCCGTTTTTTTCCTGTCCTTCTGCACGTAAACCGTCGTTTCCGCAGACCAGTCGTAGGCCTGTCTGCCCACGAAGGCGCCGGTATACGCATAGCCGATTATTTCTCCTTCGCTTTCCGCCAGCAGATAAGGATACTTCCGCAGCGTATTTTCTATCCTCCCGCGGAATTCGGAAACCGACGGCACATCGTATTCAAAAGTTATGGCCGTTTCCTCGACGTAAGGCGCATATATTTTCAGGATCTCCGCGGCATCGTCAGGCGATGCGGTGCGTATGCGGCAGTTCATCTTCAATCCTCATCTGCCGAGGCAACAGCGGCTTTCATCGATCTCACATATTTTTCCAGTTCCGGCGCGGCCTCGCTGCCGTATTTTTCGATTATCTTCACGATTGCCGAGCCGACGATCACCCCGTCCGCTATGCCGGCCATTTCCGCAGCCTGCTCGGGAGTGCTTATACCGAAACCGATCGCGGCAGGTGTATCCGTGACAGCGCGCACATGTTCGACTATCGCACCGATGTCTGTAGTAATGTCTGAGCGCACTCCGGTCACTCCCATAGACGACACTATGTAAACGAATCCTGTCGCCTCTCCGGCGATCATTTTGATGCGCTCCTCGGATGTCGGCGCGACCATGGTGATCATGTCGACATTGTGCTTCGCCGCGAAAGGAAGCATCTCCCCGCGCTCCTCATAAGGAAGCTCCGGCGATATTATTCCGTCGACTCCCAGCTCTTCGCATTTCGCGAAAAACTCTTCATAGCCGTAATGGAACACCGGGTTCATGTAAGTCAGAAACACCAGCGGCACAGCGGTTTTTTCACGCACGCGCCTTACAATATCGAACACGCCGTCCGTCTTGATCCCGGCCGACAGCGCACGGATATTCGCTTCCTGGATCACAGGGCCTTCCGCGGTCGGATCCGAAAACGGTATGCCTATTTCGATCAGATCGCAGCCGGCTCTTTCCATCGCCAGGATATACTCGACCGTCTTGTCCGCCGACGGATCGCCCGCCGTCAGAAAACCTATAAAAGCTTTTTTATTCTTAAAAGCATTTGCTATTTTAGTCATGGAGATCCTCCCCTCTGTATCTGGCGATAGCAGCTACATCCTTGTCGCCTCTTCCCGACAAAGTAATGATGACGCTGTCGTCCTTACTGAATCTGTCCGCATTCTTCATGATATACGCAACAGCATGCGAACTTTCGATGGCCGGAATAATTCCCTCCGTGCGTGAGGTGTACTCGAAGGCCTGCACAGCCTCTTCATCTGTGACCGGCACATATTCCGCACGTCCGATATCATGAAGGTAAGCATGCTCAGGACCGATCCCCGGATAATCCAGCCCGGCGGAAATACTGTACACCGGCGCGATCTGCCCGCATTCGTCCTGGCAGAAATATGATTTCATTCCGTGGAAAATACCGAGCTCGCCGTTCGTCATAGTCGCGGCATTGAACTCCGTATCAGCTCCGCGTCCCGCAGCCTCGCAGCCGATGAGCGCAACTTCGCTGTCTTCGATATAATCATAGAACGAACCCATGGCATTCGAGCCGCCGCCTACACACGCGATCACCGCGGCCGGCAGCTTTCCCTCTGCCTCCAGTATCTGACGCTTCGACTCTTTGCCGATGACACTCTGGAAGTCCCGCACCATCACAGGGAACGGATGAGGGCCCATGACCGACCCGATCACGTAATGCGTATCCGACACACGCGACGACCATTCGCGCATTGCTGCATTTACCGCATCCTTCAGCGTAGCCGTGCCGGAATCGACCGCATGCACCTTCGCGCCCAGCAGTCTCATCCTGTAAACATTCAGCGCCTGCCTCTCGGTATCGACGCGTCCCATGTACACCTCGCACTCCATGCCCATCAGCGCCGCTACCGTCGCCGTCGCCACGCCGTGCTGTCCCGCTCCGGTTTCCGCGATCACTCTGGTCTTGCCCATCTTCTTGGCCAGGAGACACTGCCCCAGAACATTGTTTATTTTGTGTGCGCCCGTATGATTAAGATCTTCCCTCTTCAGATAGATCTTCGGACCGCCGAGATCCGCGGTCATCTTCTCCGCATAATACAGCAGCGACGGCCGCCCCGCATAATTGACCATCAGATCCGTCAGTTCACTCTGGAACTCCGGATCGTTTTTACACTTGTCATAAGCCTCTTCCAGCTCTATCAGCGTATTCATCAGCGTCTCAGAAATATACTGTCCGCCGTGTATGCCGAATCTTCCTTTACTCACTTTTTGCCCTCCTTACAAATTCTCTGATCATATTTTCATCTTTATATCCGTCTGCGTTTTCCACTCCGCCGCTGACATCCGCCGCGTACGGCAGTAATACCGCCGCAGCTTCTCCGACATTGTCCGGGGTCAGCCCGCCTGCGGCGAAATACGGTTTTTCGATCATGTCCCGCAGCCCCGCCAGTGTCCGCCACCTGAATGTCATGCCGGTGCCCCTGCCCGTGTCGAAAAGAAGATAATCCGCCGCGCCCGCGCACGCTCCGGCGATCATGGTCCGCAGACTGTCTTCATCCGGTGTTTCTCCCAGCAGTAATGCCTTTATTACCGGCAGCCCGGTCTCTTTCTTTACGCGCCTGATATATGCTTCATCTTCATTACCGTGAAGCTGCACCATCTGTATCGTGCCCGCTTCAGCCAGCTCTGCGATTTCTCTTTCGTCGGCATCAACGAAGACCCCGACCGCCGGTATCGCCGGATCCAGCACACTGCGCAGCTCCGCAGCTGTGTCATGAGATATTTTCCTTCTCGACCCGGCAAATACGAATCCCGCGAAGTCCGCCTCCGCCTCATTCACGGCCTCAGCATCCGCAGTCCTCATCAGGCCGCATATCTTCACTTTCGTCACGGCATCTCATCTCCGATCTTACCCGACAATTCACCGAGCATTTTCTTTTTATCAGATGCTCTCATAAGTGTTTCCCCTATAAGAACGGCATCGACTTTATTATCAGCCAGTGTCTTTATCTGCTCCGCGTCCCGGATGCCGCTTTCGGAAATGAACAGAATATCGTCCGGTACGAGTTTTCTCAGTGCGATACTTCTTCCTGTGTCCACCGTAAATGTCTTCAGATCGCGGTTATTGACGCCGATGATCCCTGCGCCTGCGCGCAGAGCCATGCTGATCTCAGTCTCTGTATGAGCTTCCACCAGAGCCGCCAGATTCAGACGCCTGCATATCTCCAGATATTCCGCCAGTTCGGTTTCTGTAAGTATAGCACAAATAAGCAGTACTGCCGATGCTCCGAGAACTTTTGCCTCGTATATCATATAACTGTCGACCGTAAAATCTTTTCTCAGCACCGGGATAGTTGCTTCTCCGGCGATGCGGCGCAGATATTCATCGCTTCCGCAGAAGCGCGCCGGTTCCGTCAGGACCGATATGGCCGCAGCACCTGCCTCTTCGTATTCCCGGGCTATTCTCATATAGTCGAAGTCCCCGGCGATCAGTCCTTTTGACGGCGAAGCTTTTTTAACTTCGCAGATGAACGAGATCCCGTCCTGCGCCAGCGCCCTTTCAAACGGCAGGAGCCCCGCGCGGTCTATGCCTTCATCGGCTTCCGACTGCGCTGCCGCTTCAGCTTCCGCTCTGATTTCTGCCGGCGGTTTCAGTTCTTTGTTTTTCTGTACTCTTTCTCTCGCGGACTGCGCGAGCTGCTCAAGTATGGTTTCCATATCAGCTTGCTTTCTTTTCCTCGTTCTCGTTCGATTTAGTTACAAATTCCTCCAGCTTCGCCTTCGCGGCTCCGCTGTCTATCATCTCCTGCGCCGTGGCTATGCCTTCGGCCATAGTGTCCGCTTTCCCGCCGACATAGATCGCAGCGCCCGCGTTTATTACTGCGGCGTCCCTCTTCGGGCCCTTTTCTCCCGCCAGTATTTCTCTGGTGATCCTGGCGTTGTCTTCCGGCGTTCCGCCTGTGAGATCTTCCTTCGCGCATCTCGTCAGGCCGAAATCCTCCGGCTTTATTTCGTACGACTTCATTTCACCGTTTCTGATTTCACACACTGTCGTCGGCGCGCTCATCGAGATTTCATCCAGCTTGTCCTGTCCGTAAACGACCATGGCGCTCCTGACGCCCAGATTATACATTACTTTCGCCAGAGGCTCCACGAGCGATTCATCGTAAACACCCATTACTTCCGACTTCGCGCCGGCCGGATTCGACAGAGGCCCGAGTACGTTGAAGATAGTCCTGATACCCAGTTCTTTTCTCGTCGGAGCCACATACTTCATCGCGAAATGATAGTTCTGCGCGAACAGGAAGCATATGCCGATATCGTTCAGGAGCTCTTTGCTTTTCTCCGGCGATACAGTAATATTCACTCCCAAAGCTTCCAGGCAGTCCGCCGCTCCGCTTCTGCTCGACGCCGCGCGATTGCCGTGCTTCGCCACATGTACGCCTGCCGCCGCGGCGATCATCGCCGCTGTCGTGGAAATGTTGAAAGAGTTCGAGCCGTCGCCGCCCGTTCCTACTATTTCCAGCGCATCCTCTTCATCCAGAAGTTTGATCCCGTGTGCGCGCATCTGCCTGGCTGACGCTGTTATTTCGTCGATCGTCTCTCCCTTCATCGCCAGCGCCGTGAGATATGAACTCATCTGTATATCGCTCGCGCTGCCGCTCATGATCTCGTCCATTACCGCACCCGCTGTTTCATATGAAAGATTTCCGCCTTTTGTTAATTCTATAATTGCTTCTCTGATCATTTTATTGCCTCCAAAAAATTCTGTACTATCTGTCCGCCGTCCGGCGTAAGTATTGATTCAGGGTGGAACTGCAGTCCGTATACCTGATATTTTTTATGTCTGACAGCCATTATTTCTCCGTCGTCCGCCGTCGCCGTGATCATCAGATCCGGTCCCAGCGCGCCTTTGGCCGCCGCCAGCGAATGGTATCTGCCGACCGTTATCCGCCCTTCCATTCCTTTGAAAAGCGGACACATCGGATTGATGTTTATCACCGACTGTTTGCCGTGCATTACTTCTTTCGCATATGTTATCGCGCCGCCGTATGCTTCGCATATAGCCTGATGCCCGAGACACACACCGAGGATCGGGACCTCCGGTCCGAGCTTCTTTATTACTTCCTCACACACGCCCGCGTCTTTCGGACGCCCCGGACCCGGCGAGATTATGATCGCACCGGCTCCCATCCCGGCGATTTCCTCAGCGGTCATCGCATCGTTTCTTATAACTTTCACATCATCCGTCATACTCCCCACGAGCTGGAACAGATTATATGAGAAGCTGTCATAATTATCTATGAGAAGTATCATCAGTCGATACCTCCTTCCGCCGTTTCTATTGCGTCGATCACTGCCTGCGCTTTGTTCCGGCATTCAAGGTATTCCTTCTTCGGCTCGCTGTCGTATACGATGCCGGCTCCGGATCTCACGAACAGCTTGCCGTTCTTCGCAAAGGCCAGCCTTATGCCTATGCAGGTATCGAGATTGCCGGCCAGGTCTATGTAACCGACCGCTCCTCCGTATATCCCGCGCTTGCAGCCTTCAAGCTCTTTGATGATTTCACAGGCTCTGATCTTCGGCGCCCCCGAAAGCGTTCCTGCCGGGAGTATCGCGTCGATCACGTTCAGTGCGTCTTTGCCCTCTGCCAGCTTTCCTCTGACTGTCGAGCCGATGTGCATGACATGGGAAAACTTTTCTATCTTGTGGAACGATTCAACTTCGACTGAGCCTATTTTCGCGATCTTGCCGATATCATTACGTCCGAGATCAACGAGCATGTTGTGTTCGGCCAGTTCTTTCCCGTCGCTGAGGAGGTCTTTTTCCAGCGCCTCATCCTCTTCCTCTGTGCTCCCTCTCGGCCTGGTGCCGGCCAGCGGGAATGTTCTCAGCTCTCCGTCCTTCAGTTTCACCAGTGTCTCCGGCGAAGCGCCTGTCATCTCGACATCCTGCCCGGAAAAGTAGAACATATACGGTGACGGATTCACGGTCCTCAGTACTCTGTAGGCATCTATCAGGCTTCCTTCGTATTCCGCCTCCAGCCTGTTCGAAAGTACCACCTGGAAGATGTCTCCCTCTCTGATAAAGTTCTTGCCCTTTTCAACCATCGCGCAGTACTGTTCCCGGGAAAACATTTCGCGGAACGGCGTCTTGAGCTGCAGCGGCTCGCTTTCGGCCGGCTCTCCGTCTCTGATCAGCGAGGCCATATTGCGCAGTCTCATGATGCCTTTTTCGTATTCGTTCGAAAGTTCGTTCGGATCATCGACTCTGATGTTGGCGATCAGCACTATTTTCTGCCGGTAGTTGTCGAACGCTATGACGTTTTCAAACAGCATCAGATCGACATCGTTGAACTTTTCCTCGTCCTCAGCTTCGAGATCGAGCGACGGTTCTGAATAGCCCAGATATTCATAGGAGAAATATCCGACCAGACCGCCTGTGAACGGCGGCAGACCTGCGATTTTCGGGCTCTTGTTGTCTGCCAGTATTTTTCTGATGTACTTTGCAGGATCATTCGTGTCTTCGCTGAACTCCGTGCCGCAGCAATGCATCTTCAGATGCCCGTGCCTGCAGGTGATCTCCAGCGTCGGGTCGTATCCGAGGAACGTGTAGCGCCCCCAGTTCGTTCTGTCCTCCACGCTCTCGAGAATGTAGCAATGCTTTGTAATGCGCTTTATTATGCGCAGAACTTCTATCGGCGTTCTGCTGTCGGAATATATCTCCGTGCTTACCGGTATTCTTTTGTACTCGCCGCCTCCCGCGAGTTCTCTTACTTTTTCCAGTTCCGGATAAATCATTTCTGCCTCCAAACATACGGGGCAATAAAAAATCGTCCCCGACAAAATATGTCAAGGACGAATCTGTTTCAATGATCCGCGGTACCACCTTGGTTCACGGCCGGACTTATGTCCTCCGTGCTCTCTGCAGGATACTATCATATCCCTGATAACTTACGTATATCCTCACGTTGCAGAATACTCGGCGCGCACGCCTTTGACTGCACCCTCAGCGGTCCATTTAACAAGCTGGTATTTCCCGATTCTCATCATCGCGGGATCTCTGTGAATCCATCTCCTGTTTTTATCTCCGCATCAACGGTTTGATTTCTTATATGGTTATACTAGCGCGTTATTTGTATGTTGTCAACATACAATCCAATAAAATATGGCTATTTTTGTATTTTCAGACAAATTACATGTTCCATAACCTTATCATACGCCGGCCGTGCGCATCCGCATAAAACAATCTTTTTTAGCCTTTTGTGACCGCGACAGTTCCAGTTCTCTGGACCTCCTGAATGCCGAAGCTTCTCATGAAGTCAATGAAGTTCACGATTTTGTCCGATGTCTCATGCAGCTCTATGATCATATTTTTAGCTGACATGTATATAATATTCGCGCCGTTGACCGCACAGATATCCATTATATCGCGTCTGGTTTTCGATGTGTACGCGACTTTTATCAGCAGCATCTCAAGACAGATGCTTTCACTTTCCTCCAGCCGGCGGACTTTTATTACATCGAGTTTTTTGTTCAGGTTTTTCTCGACCTGATCCACGGTCCTTTCGTCTCCCGTAGACACTATTGTCATATTCGAGATTTCCGGATTCTCTGTTTCACCGACAGCCAGACTGTCGATATTGAATCCTCTTCTGGCGAACAGACCCGATATCTGGGAAAGAACTCCCGCTTTATTTTCTACTAATACTGAAAAAATACCTCTCATGATCTGTCACCTCCCTACTTTGTAACATCTTCTCCGTGCACTTCAGCCACCATGATGCAGGCTTCATCGCACGCGATAAATTCAGCAAGAACACTGTCGAGTTTTTTCATTTCCGTCACTTCGAAATACGGCATGTCATATGCCTTCGCTATGCCGTCGAAATTCGGATATCCGTCGATATCGACGCCAATGTAGCGCTTTCTGAATTTCGTCAGCTGATATTCCCGTACAAGACCGAGCACACGGTTGCGTACGATCAGTATCTTCAGAGGCACATTGTTCTTCTTTATGGTCGCCAGCTCCTGCATAGACATCTGGAACGCGCCGTCGCCCATTACTGCCACCACCTGTTTGTTCGGCGCAGCCATCTTTGCACCCATCGCAGCGGGTATTGAATATCCCATCGTTCCCATGCCGCCTGTCGTCATGAATCTGCCGTTTTTCATCACATAATTGTCTGCCGACCAGAGCTGGTTCTGCCCTACGTCAGCGACATATATCGCGTCGTCTTCCATTCGTCCGGACAGCCTGCTCACCAGTTCGTTCGGATCGATAAGTTCATCGCTGAACACTCTGTGGTCCACGATGCTTTTTCTGATCTCAGCCAGCGCATTGAGCCAGTCGCTCGTATCGACCGCAATATCCTGCTTGGCCAGTTCGGTGAATACGTTTTTTGCATCGCCCACCAGCGGGATCATCGGTCCCAGATTTTTGCCGATTTCAGCCGAATCGATGTCGATGTGTATGACCGAAACAGCCTGTTCGATATATTTCGGACGCGGTATCGCGCGGTCCGCAAGTCTCGCGCCCACGATGATCAGCAGATCCGATCTTTCCACCGCCAGGTTCGCATATGGCTTGCCGTTGTTGCCGAGCATGCCGAAATAAAGCGGATCGCTGCTCTGTATTGCACCCACTCCCATCATCGTCGAAACGACCGGAATACTAAAAGTTTTGCAGAAGGTCCTGACGGCTTTTTCCGCATTGCCGAGTATTACTCCTCCGCCTACGCATACCAGCGGCCGCCTTGAACGTTTTATGGCAGTAATGACTTTCTTCATCTGCTGACCGTTAGGTTTTGTTTTCGGCTTATATCCTCTTATATCCACCTGCGCCGGATATTCGAATTTGTTTTTCAGCTTCTGCTGCTGTATATCTACAGGCACATCGATCAGCACCGGTCCCTTTCTTCCGGTGGAGGCGATGAAGAATGCCTCTTTGAATATTCGCGGAATGTCATTTGCATCTTTTACGAGATAGCTGTACTTCACAAACGATTCAGCCGCCCCTGTTATATCGGCTTCCTGGAAAACATCTCTTCCCAGGAGATCGCTTGCGACCTGTCCCGTGATCGCTATCATCGGAATGCTGTCGGAATATGCTGTAGCGAGCGCTGTCAGAAGATTCGTAGCTCCCGGGCCCGATGTCGTACAGCATACGGCCGGTTTCCGCGATATCCTTGCATATCCGCTTGCCGCATGTCCGGCCGCATCTTCACGCCTCACTAAAATGTGTTCTATTTTTTTTGAACTGTATAAGCCATCATAAAATGGTGCGATGGCGACTCCCGGGTAGCCGAATATCTTTGTTATCCCCTCGGCTTCCAGGCATTTCACCATCGCTTCTGCTCCTGTGATCATTAAAGTCTCTCCTTCTATAAGTCCCCTTTTGATATTTTATTGCTGATTTTGATTATAATATAAAATATGTTGCATAGCAACATATTTTATATGATTATTTGGTTTATCCAACAATTTCTACCTTAAATCGTAATAGATCAAAGCCATAAAAGAAAGGGGCTCTGTATCCGAAACATTTTCGATCGAATGACTCTGTCCCGGAATGATGGTACAGACATCGCCGGCCGACACCGGTGTCCTGGAACCGTCATCATCAATAAATATTCCTTCTCCTTCCAGAATATAGTAAGGCTCTGTTTCTCCTGTATGCGTATGCCAGCCAACTGAGGAACCGGGCTGAAGAACAACTTTTGCATACATGCCGGCGCTGTTATAAAGCTCCTCTTTCGGTACGATCATATGTATCTCCGCAGATCCCCTGCCGCCCTGAAGGGCTTCCATTGTGATTACATTTGCTTTTCTGACCATTTTTATATCCTTTCCGGTTTTAATATATTAGCCGGACAGTCCTTCACTATCCGTTTATCATCTTTACCAGTATCTCACTGTGGCTCATTCTTTTTACGGTGCCGGCTCCGAGTATACAGACCGACCTGTATGCCCCGTATTCCTGTCCGAACAGTCCGGCCGCATCGATCTTCCCCATCTGTGCACAGTACCCCGCACGGAACTTATCCCATCCGGACCGGTGCTTCAGATAGTCCTCCAGCAGATACGGTTCAGGCGCAAATCGCAGATCATGAACATATTTCGCCCCCGCGATCTTCCCCGTCAGATATTCGAGATCCCTCTGCCTGGTAAAACCGCAGAGCTGATTCGTATTCTTTCTGCGTACATCCAGCAAAAGTTCCGTCCCGTGTTCCAGCAGCGTTTCAAAGAAACGTTCCGCCGAAGTCTCATATGCGCTCAGCACATACACATCCTGCATCCTATCTTTCTTTTCCATATCGATCAGCTCCCTTCGTTTCCCTTATCGTAACATCTTAATATATAAATGTACGTTGTAACGGCAACGAAATTGAGATCGCTGACTATTCGCAGATCAGTCTTAGCCTGCTGCCTGTTTTCCAGCCGCCGGCCGGCGCTTTGATTTTTAAGTATTTGTACGATGCTCTGGTTTTATACGTTGAAGCGCCGTCTGCTTCAGCCAGTGAGTCTTTGGTGTAATAATACTGCACCTCGCCGCTGACTTCAGTTCTGGTCAGATATTTCAGCAGATCCGGACGTTTGGCGACAAACGAATCGGGCACTACATCTTTCCCGTCGATAAATGTCGCATCGTCAACGATCCCGCCTTCCGCCTCATAGAAGCCGACCATTTCAGCATCACCGGCAGTATAATCTGCCGCAGTGCCGTTGACGAGAATATTTTTCAGCGTTTTTCCGCTTTCAGGGAAATAGGCCATTTCCAGAGCTTCCTTTTTATGTATGGTCGTATAAAGCGAGGCGAATTTTGCAGGTTCCTGCATATCATACATATAACTCTCATAATCATTGGCCATCAGCGCGCTGCACCCGCTGACGCTTATCTTTATCTGCAGCGGTGAATACTTCCGGATATAAAAATTGCTGAGCTTCATGCCCGATACAGCCTTGTAATAATAGGTAACGCCTTTTTTCAGCTTCAGCATACCGGCATAATATCTCTCTCCGTGTATCTGAATCGTCATTTTGCTGTTCTTTTTAACTATTGCTTCATGCTGAAGGTCATTATAAAGGCCATATGCCCCATCTGCCGTGGATTTCACTTCAGTCTGGTACAGTGAGAAATATCCCGGCTTGTCGCTGCTGGTCCCCACGAATTTGTAGTACCCTGTGGCAGCCGGCCTGAAGGCAAATTTCACTGCCTTGCCGCTCGGTATCGTGATTTTGTTTTTGCTGCTGACGAATTTTACGCCGCGGCTCTCGAGCAGACTGATATTGAACACCACATATCCCGTCTTGTCTGAAATAGAACTGTCAAAGAAAAAGTAATAGTTCTTCCCTTTGCTCAGAGACAGGATCTTCTGTTCCTGATCCTTTATTGCGATCTGTCTGCCGGCCGCATCTCTGCCGGTCGTATACCAGATCGTCCGGAACGCGCCTTTATAAACCGCCGTATTGATCAGATATTTTCCGCTTTGCGGTGCAGTAAATTTATATGCGGCGGCCGTAACATCACCGCCGTTGTAATCTCCGAAGGAGTGCACGTCGTCTGTCCCGACAGACTCCGCATTTTCAAACTGAGTACCCGAAATCATTACGTCCGAAGCAGCCCGCGCAGTCCCTCCTGAAGCCACCGACGGCATGAACGCCGCAGCCACCATTACTGCCATGGCTATAATACATACCTTTTTAGTAATATTCAATGTCATCCCTCCCTCACAATTTTCTGTATATTCTGATTCTACATTATAAAAAACATTAAAACAACCGTACTTTTCTTCACTAAAGTCTTGACGTATTGTATACATACTGTTAAGATATTAACGAGGCGTTAAGTAATTAACAATCAAAAGGCGGATATGTTTACAGGGAGAAGACAGCATCTATGTCGTGAAGTTTTTTTGCGTGCAGCAGATGCCCGGATTTTATCAGAGAAGTTAATACAATCACACTCCCCGTGCATTTCCATGCCGGGGATTATTATTTTTTATGGATCATGATGTATATTCGGAGGTCAATATGGAAAATACAGCAGCGATGATTTCCATCGTCGTCGAAGACAGCGGCAGTGTCGCAGATCTTAATTCAATATTGCACGAATACAGCAGCTTTATTATCGGCCGCATGGGGCTGCCGTACCGCGAGCGGCAAATATCGCTCATCAGCATCGCTCTCGACGGACCCGCTGAAGTTGTAAAAGATCTGGAAGAAAAGATCGACAGCCTTCATGGCGTATCAGCAAAAGCTGTTTTTGTCGCGTCCGGAGGAAACGGCGCAGAGGAATAATATGAATGAGGAAAATATCCTTGTCGAACTGACAGAAAAGCTGAAAAGCACACAGCATCTTGATAAAGATGAGTGGATCAGTCTCTTTGACGGCAGGAAAAAAGATCAGGGGAATCGTGATATCGATGATTATATCGGAATGACAGCCCGCGAAATAAGCGTCGAACATTTCGGTCATGATGTCTACACGAGAGGTCTGATCGAGTTCACCAGCTTCTGCCGGAATGACTGCTATTACTGCGGCCTCCGGAGCAGCAATAAAAATGCGGAACGTTACCGCCTGACGAAAGATCAGATACTGGAATGCTGCCGTCAGGGATATGATCTCGGTTTCCGTACTTTTGTTCTGCAGGGAGGAGAAGATCCGGGCCCTTTCGGAAATATGACCGGTGATGAATGGATCACCGACACCGTCAGGTCGATCAGATCCGGGTGGCCGGACTGCGCTGTCACCCTGTCGGTAGGCGAACGCAGCCGTGATATCTATCAGAAGTTTTTCGATGCCGGTGCCGAGCGCTTTCTTCTGCGTCACGAAACAGCAGATCCTGCGCATTACCGCAGCCTGCATCCTGCGAGTCTCTCGCTGGAAAACCGTCTGCGCTGCCTGCGTGATCTGAAGGATATCGGTTATCAGACCGGCACAGGCTTCATGGTCGGTTCACCCGGTCAGAATTCCGAATGTCTGGCGGAGGATATGCTTTTCATTGAAGAGCTGCAGCCGGAAATGATAGGGATAGGCCCTTTTGTGCCGCATCACGACACGCCGTTTGCCCGGGAAAGCGCGGGAACGGCGGAAGATACTCTGTTCTGCCTCAGCGCGCTGAGACTTATGATGCCGGATGCTCTGATACCGGCAACAACGGCTCTCGGTACTATTCTGCCCGACGGCCGCGAGCGCGGGATCCTCGCAGGAGCAAACGTGATCATGCCGAATCTGTCACCGGTATCGGTGCGGAAAAAATATGAATTATACGATAACAAGATCTGTACAGGAGAAGAAGCTGCGGAATGCCGCGGATGTCTTGAACGCAGAATGATGTCGATAGGATACAGCATCGTCGTTTCAAGAGGGGATCATCCCCGTGCAGGCAGAAGATATTAAGAAGATACATCAAAAGGGGAAAAAGACAGGAGAACAATATGGGTCTAAATGAAACACCATCCGGCGAGCGGATACATATCGGTTTTTTCGGCAGACGAAACGCCGGCAAATCGAGTCTCGTCAACCGGGTTACCGGACAGAGTCTTGCGGTGGTATCACCGGAAAAAGGGACGACAACAGATCCGGTATATAAAGCAATGGAACTTCTGCCGCTGGGACCGGTCATGATCATCGACACACCGGGATCCGACGATGTCGGCGAGCTCGGAGGGCTGCGTGTCGAAAAGACCATGGAGATCCTCGGCAAAACTGATATCGCCGTACTCGTCATCGATGCTTCCGCCGGTCTGACCGGCGAAGACCGCGAACTGGCGGAAATGTTCGAGGCGCGAAAGATCCCTTATATTATCGCCTGTAATAAATCAGATAAATTAAATCCTGCCGACACCATTCCTGCCGGCAATTCCATCTATGTCAGCGCGCTGACCGGCGAGGGAGTAGATGCCCTGAAGGAACGCATAAGCGCACTTGCGGACAAGGACGCAAAGCCGGAGCATCATCTTGTAGCCGACCTGCTCTCGTCCGGCGATCAGATAGTGCTCGTAATACCAATTGATGAGTCGGCTCCGAAAGGACGAATCATTCTGCCTCAGCAGCAGGTAATACGCGATGCACTCGAAGCCGGTGCTCTTATCACCGTTTCCCGCGAAACCGAACTTGCAGCTGCTCTGGCTGCTCTGAAGGAAGCACCTGCACTGGTCATTACCGACAGTCAGGCTTTCAGTCAGGTCGCAGAGATAGTTCCGGAAAACGTTCCGCTTACATCATTTTCTATTCTTATGGCCCGGTACAAGGGCTTCCTTGACACTGCGCTCAGCGGTGTATCAATGATAGAAACTCTGAAAGACGGAGACAAAGTGCTGATAGCCGAAGGCTGCACACACCACAGGCAGTGCCGTGACATTGGCACGGTCAAGATTCCCGGCTGGCTCAAAACTCACAGCGGACACGATGTCACTATTGAAACATGCAGCGGACGGGAATTCCCGACCGACCTGTCAAAATACAGACTTGTGATCCACTGTGGCGGCTGCATGCTGAACGAGCGCGAAATCTTACGCCGCATGCAGGTATCTGTCGCTCAGGGCGTACCATTTCTCAACTACGGGGTATTCATCGCATACGTTAACGGAATATTAAAAAGAAGTGTAGCGGCAGTGCCGCATACCACATCTTTTCTGTAGTTTTCGGGACCTCGGATATTGACACGAGGCCTCCATTACGGCATAATACTGCCGTAATTGGGTTCATAATGCAAACGATATGTTCATATTATGAACTTTACAAAATAGTATTTCATAGCTTTAATAATCATACATAAACGAAAAGAGGTTGAAAAGTGAGTAGATTAGAGTTCAAAAAGAAGGATCAGGCCCAGAAACAGGTCGAAGGCCTTTACAAAGATCTTCAGAGACGGATCATTGCCAGTCCGCCGGAACAGTGTCCGGTAGACATGACCGGATCTTTTCTGAAACTGTGCGAGGCTCAGTCCTGCGGAAAATGTGTTCCCTGCAGGGTCGGTGTAGGTCAGATGATCAATATCATCGATGATATTTTAAATCTCAGTGTTGAGAGCAGCATGGACGACCTGATACGTCTGCAGAAACTGGCGGAATCCATCAAATATTCCTCCGACTGCGCGATCGGCGCCGAATCGGCCAATCTGGTCCTGAAAGGTCTGAAAAGTTTCCGGGAAGATTATGTTTCCCATATCAGCAGAAACCGCTGCTCTGATAATCTGAGAGACAGACGTCATTCGATCCCTTGCGTGGCAAAGTGCCCTGCAGAGGTCGATATTCCGGGCTATGTCGCTCTGATCAAGGCAGGCAGATACGACGATGCCGTAAAACTTATCCGCAAGGATAATCCGTTCCCTACGGTATGCGCTCTGATCTGCGAGCATCCTTGTGAAAAGCACTGCCGGAGAAACATGATCGATGCCCCGATCAACATCAGAGGTCTGAAGATGTTCGCCGTGGACAACTGCTCGGAAACAGTTCCTGTTCCCAGGCTGATGGACAATACAGGCAAACGCGTTGCCATCGTTGGCGGCGGTCCGAGCGGACTTACTGCAGCATATTACCTGGCACTCATGGGGCATAAACCTACAGTCTTCGAACAGAGAGAACAGCTTGGCGGCATGCTTCGTTACGGCATCCCGAGTTACAGACTTCCAAGAAAGAGACTTGAATGGGACATCGAAGCCATCCTGTCGGCCGGAGTCGAGGTCAAACTGAATTCAGGAGTCGCTGATGAAAAGAGTATCAAAGGCCTGATAGACAAATACGATGCTGTCTACGTGGCTATCGGCGCGCACAACTATAAAATGATCGGGATCGAAGGCGAAGAGAGCAACGGTGTATATTCGGCAGTAGATCTTCTCCGCGAAATAGGCGATGCCCATCTTCCTGATTACGAGGGCAAACGAGTTGCTGTAGTAGGCGGCGGTAATGTTGCCATGGACGTGGCCCGTACGGCAATGCGGCTCGGTGCTTCCCACGTTGACATAGTATACAGAAGGCGGAAAGTTGACATGACAGCACTGCCTGAAGAAATCGAAGGAGCCATCGCAGAAGGCTGCAGACTTTTTGAACTCAGGACACCGCTGCGCATTGAAGCAGATAAAGACGGCAATGTCAAAGCGCTCATCATCAAGCCGCAGAAAGTCGGCGAATATGACGCATCCGGCAGGCCTAAATCATACCCGGCTCAGAAGAACGAGCAGGTAGTGCCCTGCGATATAATCATCGGCGCCATCGGTCAGGAAATCGACTTCGAAGTATTTGAAAAAGCCGGTGTATCTGTCCTGTGGAACAAATTGAATACCGATGCTTCAATGCGAGTGATCGGCATGGACGGCGTATTTGCCGGCGGCGACAGCGTTACCGGTCCGTCATCGGCCATCAATGCTATCGCACAGGGCAAGGTCGCCGCTGCTAATATAGATAACTACCTCGGCTACAACCATGAAATAACCTGTGATGTGGAAATACCTGACACAGATCTCGAAGACAAAACACCTTGCGGAAGATCCGAACTCACATCGAGATATCCTGATGAAAGAAACAGAGACTTCGACGGATTTGAAAACGGACTATTACTGGAAGAAGCTATTCAGGAGGCAGGAAGATGCCTGCGCTGCGACAGAAACAGTCTCGGTGCATTCAGGGGAGGTAGAAAAGCGAAATGGTAAATTTAACAATAAACAATATGACGGTCAAAGTGCCTGAAGACACGACGATCCTCCAGGCGGCTCACAAAGTCGGTATCGACATACCGCATCTCTGCTACTGGCCGGGAATTAATGATATCGGCGCATGCAGACTCTGCGCGGTTGAACTCGAGGGAATGGAAAAACTTGTTGCATCCTGCAATACCGCGGTTGAGGAAGGCATGGTAGTTCATACGAACTCGCCTAAGGCCCGTCAGGCGCGCAAGATCAATCTCAACCTGATCCTCTCGGAACATGAATGTACCTGCGCCATCTGCACAAGAAGCGGAAACTGCGCGCTGCAGAATATTGCCAGAGATATAGGCATAGCCGACCCTATGTTCAAGGATATAAGGGAGACTTTCAACTGGCCGAAAGATTTCCCGCTCATACGCAATGCTTCTAAATGCATCAAATGTATGCGCTGCGTGCAGGTATGCGATGAGATCCAGGGCATGCATGTCTGGGAGATGACAGGCTCCGCCCAGAGAACCAATGTAGGCGTCCGCGACGGACTTGCCATATCCAAGTCCAACTGTTCTCTCTGCGGACAGTGCATAACGCACTGCCCTGTCGGCGCTCTGAGAGAAAGAAATGACACAGACATAGTACTCGACGCTCTGGCCGATCCGGAAAAAGTGGTTATGGTGCAGTTTGCTCCTGCAGTACGCGTTGCCTGGGGTGAAAAAGTAGGTATCCAGAGAGTAGAACAGACAACAGGGAAACTTGTAGCCGCACTTAAGCAGATAGGCTTTGACTATGTTTTCGATACTGTTTACAGCGCGGATATGACTATTATGGAGGAAGGCAGCGAACTCATCGAGAGGCTGGCGCATAAAGAAGATTATAACTGGCCTATGTTCACATCATGCTGTCCCGGCTGGATGCGCTTTATCAAAAGCGAATTTCCTTCCTATGTTCCGAACCTGTCAACGGCCAAGTCGCCGCAGCAGATGTTCGGCGCTCTCGGAAAAACATATATGGCTGAAAAACTCGGTATCGATCCGGAGAAAATCTTTGCTGTCTCGATCATGCCCTGCACAGCGAAAAAATATGAATGTGATGTTGAAGAGATCAACGACTCCGGCTTCAAAGATGTAGATGTTGTGATCACAACACGTGAGCTTGACAATCTGATCATGGCTGACGGTCTCAATGTCGAAAATATGAAGGATATGGAGTTCGACAACTTCTTCGGTGAAGGCACAGGCGCCGGCGTCATCTTCGGCGCAACAGGAGGGGTAATGGAGGCTGCTCTCCGTTCGGCATACTTCCTGATCACAGGTGAGAACCCGCCTGCAGATGCTTTCAAAAATGTCAGAGGCATGAAAGGCTGGAGAGAAGCAACCTTCACGGTTGCCGGCGCACAGCTGCGTGTTGCAGTAGCGAACGGTCTCGGCAATGCAAGAAAGCTTCTCCGGGCTATCGATTCCGGAGAAGTAAAATACGATTTTGTCGAAATCATGGCTTGTCCGGGCGGATGTTCCGGAGGCGGCGGACAGCCGATCCATGACTGTACCGAGATGGCTGCCATCAGAGGAGGAGAACTTTATAACATCGACAGCACTCAGCCGATCAGATTCTCACATGAGAACCCAACTGTACAGATGACATATAAAGAGTATCTCGGCGAACCGATGTCCGAAATGGCGCACAAACTGCTGCATACGGATGCTGCCGCCTGGAATCTCATACCTGAATTCCACACTTCGTACCCTCATGAAAATGAAGACTGATCTATTGATCTAATATAAATACTACAGAAAAGCCGCGCGCCGGCGGGGAGAAAAATCCTCACGGTGCGCGGCTTTTTTTCATATGGAATAAAATATAACCGCTGCCTTTCTCCGGAAATACTATGGCTTGACCGGTATCTTTCTCACGCTGCAGATCACGGCAAAACAGTATAATCAAAAAAGGTACCATTTCGGTGTTTTTCCCTGATCTGGTACCTTGTTCAATGGGCTGCAGCGGTTAGCCGCAACTAACATTAAACATATTTGCTTGTATTTACACATTGAGCATAAATTCAATCGCTGCAGCCCATTGTTTACGGTACCAATATGACTTTTCCCCCGGAATTGGTACCTTTTTTGAATTCTCATCTTCGGCAGCAGCAGCGACCTGCATACTCCCGGCAGCATTCGCTCTGGAAATATCCCCGGCAGACGCCGCTAGCATATCCTCGGCAGAAGCTCGCCTGTCGGCTGCGGCAGGAGTGCTTCTGTACCGATTTCCGTAACCATGGTCACACGGCCTTCCATATCCGCCGTGACCTCGCCGATCACGGCTGCCCCCTCGGTATATTTACATGATCTCAGTGTTTCAACAATAGTGTCCGCTTCCGTTTTCGGAGCAAAGATCACCAGTCTTCCTTCACACGCGAGATACAGCGGCTCAAGTCCGAGCATACCGCAGACCCCGGCGACATCTCCGCTCACCGGAATACTATCCGCATTGAGCCTGATTCCCACATTGCTCTGTTCCGCGATCTCATACAGCACTGTACCGACACCGCCGCGTGTGGCATCGCGGATCACATGGACATCCTTCGTTTCTTCCAGGACACGCCGTACCGGTTCCCAGAGCGGTGCGCAGTCGCTTGTTACAGACGCCTCCATTCCATAGCGGTCCCTTTCCAGAAGGATGGTGCATCCGTGACAGCCTATGTCTCCCGTCACGATAACGGCATCGCCCGCTCTGGCGCAGGCTCCTCCCAGCTCGGTTCCTGCCATTACTTCACCGACTCCCGTCGTTGTTATAAATACTCCATCCACCTGGCCCTTCCCCGCGACCTTGGTGTCGCCGGAAACCATATGCGCTCCGACTTCTGATGCAGCTGCAGCCATTGATGCCGTGATCATCTCGAGCCTGTCCGCCGGAAAGCCTTCTTCTATCACGAATGCGCAGGAAATGTACAGAGGCTTCGCACCCATGCAGGCCAGATCGTTTACAGTACCGCATATGCTGAGCTTGCCGATATTGCCGCCCGGAAATTCTGCCGGCGATACGATGAATCCGTCGGTAGACATTGCCATCCTTCCCGCCGGCGGTGTCAGGACTGCCGCGTCATCTTCAGTAAGATACGGACTGTCAAAATATTTTTTGAATATGCCGCCAATAAGGTCAGATGTCTGCTTTCCGCCCGCGCCGTGTGCAAGTGTTATTGTCTTTTCCATGAGTCGCCTCCATATTTGTAAAATGCCGAACATGCACCTTCGCCCGATACCATGCAGGCTCCGACAGGATGTTCCGGTGTACATGACTGTCCGAACAGCGGACAGTCATACGGTTTGCATCTGCCGCGCAGCACTTCTCCGCAGTGACATGCTTCGTTTGCTTTTCCTTTTATTTCTCCAATGCCGAATTTCCGGCGTGAATCATATGCGGCATATTCTCCGCGGAGCTTCATCCCTGATCCCGGGATCACGCCGAGCCCCCTCCATTCCGAATCACACGGCGTCATAATTTCCGATACGAGCCTGCGTGACGCTTTGCTGCCTTCCTCCGTTACGACACGCGTGTAACAATTTTCGGCAAAGGGCTTCCCTTCGCCCAGTCTTGTAATTATCACCGCGAGCGCAGTAATGATTTCCGATGCCGTGAACCCTGTCACTGCCCCGGAAATTCCTTCTTTCACCAGATCGCGGTAACACTGCATACCCGTCATCGTGCTTACATGTCCGGGATATATAAATGCGTCCGCGCTCCCTTTGAGCGCGAGATATGCATTGTACATCGTCTTGTTCGCTGTAAGGATCGAGAAGTTATTTGTCCCGCGCTGTCCGGCGTTGCGTACCGCAATGCAGCTCCCCGGCGTCGTTGTCTCGAATCCCACAGAAAGAAAAACGATTTCCCTGTCAGGCTCCCGTTCTGCAATATCAAGTGCATCAAGCGGTGAATATACTATTCGTATATCGGCGCCCTGCGCTCTCGCGTCCGCCATGCTCATATCCGTACCCGGCACTCTGACCAGATCTCCGAATGTGCAGATGACCGCCTCTTTATCCAGCGCAAGTGTCAGTGCCTCATCGATATACCCGATCGGCGTCACACAGACAGGGCATCCGGGTCCTGAAATGAGTTCGATGTTATCCGGCAGGATGCTCCTTATGCCCAGTCTGAATATCTCATGCGTATGCGTCCCGCACACCTCCATGATCCTCACCTTCGGTCCGCTGTACTCTTCAACGATTTTCTTCGCCCGGGCCACACTCTCACTAATTGCCATTTACAGCCTCCATTACTTCATCAGCCTCGGTGTTTTCATCGCCGTCTATTTTTGCGATCGCTATTCCCGCATGGACCATCACATAATCCCCCGGCGCCAGATCTTCGATCAGCTCCGCTGAAATCGTTCTCTTCACGCCGGACGCATCGACTACAGCCATGCCGTTCTCGATATCCGCAACTTTTACTTTTAATCCTACACACATATTTCCGCCTCCTGTTATCAGATCCAATATCAGTGTTTTATTTGAAAGATGCCATCGCCACAACCGCCTGGCCGAGGGATATGCCTCCGTCATTGGCCGGTATAAGCGAATGCTTCAGCACCCTGTATCCTTTCTTCTCCAGGCTTTCATCGCAAAGCTTCAGCAGTAAAATATTCTGGAAAACCCCTCCGCTGAGAGCAACGGTCTTTAAGCCTGTTTTTTCCGCGCATTTATCGCATCCTGCAGTGATCATCGCCGCGAGCTCCGCATGGAAAAGCGCGGCAGCTTCCTCAATTCTCATACCGCCGAGCCTGGCTTCGGCTATATACCTCGCAAGCCCGGTCGTATTGAGCCGGAATAGCTCGTCCGCGGTATCCTCCGCGAACATTTTGATACTGCATTGCGGCACGCTTCCGGCAAATGATCCGGCGGCGAACTCGAGAGCCATCGAAGCCTCGCTTTCAAACGATGAACTCATCCGGACTCCGAGGACAGCGCTGACAGCATCGAACAGCCTGCCGGCGCTGGTCGATCTTGTCGTATTGACACCGTTCCCCAGCATAAACAGCTGCGCCTTAACATCATTGCCGCTCGCCAGTCCGAGTCTGTCTATCACAGACAGCGCCTCGTCTCTGTCTTCGTACGCGTCCAGAAGCAGTGATACCGCTATTCTCCAGCCCTCTTTCGAAGCCAGATCTCCGCCCGCATGAGTGAAAGGCTCGATCGACCCGAGACGTTCAAATGATTTCAGATCAGCCTTTATGAATTCGCCGCCCCATATCGTACCGTCACTGCCGTATCCTGTACCGTCGAACGACACTCCGATCACATCGTCAGCGAAGCCGTTTTCGGCCATGCACGACGCGATATGCGCATGATGGTGCTGGACTTCAATGCAGGGGATACTCTTCTCAGAGGCCAGTTTTTTCGCCTCTGAAGTCGTATTATATCCGGGATGCATATCACACGCGATGATCTCGGGATCAATTTCCAGAAGTCTTCCCAGTCTGACCTCCGCCGCCTCCAGCGCGCGCATGCTCCGAAGATCCGCCATGTCCCCGATGTAGGGCGAAGGATAGTACATATCGTCTCTGGCATAGCAGAAGGTATTTTTGAGCTCGCCGCCGATGCCGAGCACCGAATGTCCGCTGCTTTCCGGCATTATCTGCGGCAGCGGCGCGTATCCCCTGGACCGCCGGATCATATACGGCAGGTCTCTGTAATACGACATTACCGAATCGTCCGCTCTGATCCTGATCTTCCTCGGGTTCGACAGTATCGCATCGCACATCGGCGATAAGTAATGCACGGCTTCTTCATCGTCCATGCATATCGGGGCACCTGACGGATTTCCGCTCGTCATCACGAAGCAGTCGCTTATCGTTTCGCCGTCGGGATACCCGAACAGCAGCATCTGCACCGGCGCGTACGGAAGCATTACTCCGAGACGGGGATTGCCCGGCGCGGTCCCGCCGCAGACCAGAGTGCCGGCATCTTTTTTCTGCAGGAGGATGATCGGTTTCTGCGGGCCCGTGAGGATACGGTCCTGTCCCTCTTCCGTAATACACTCTCTGCGCACCGTATCCATATCCTTCATCATTACAGCGAAAGGCTTGACAGGTCTGTGCTTCAGCTCTCTCAGCCTCTTCACCGCATCCGCGTTCAGCGCGTCGCAGCAGAGATGGAATCCGCCGATACCCTTCACCGCGGCGATGCCGCCCTCTCTTATAATTTTCCTCGTATATATCAGAGCCTCGTTTCCGCGCTCTTCCCTGCCGATGATATAGAGCTCAGGTCCGCAGTCATTGCAGCAGACAGGCTGGGCATGATATCGTCTCGTGGACGCATGCGTATACTCATATTCACATTCAGGGCACATCGTGAATTCACCCATGCTCGTTCTTTCTCTGTCATACGGCATCGAATCGAGTATCGTCAGTCTCGGACCGCAGGCCGTGCAGTTGATGAAAGGATGCAGGTACCTCCTGTTTTGCGGATTAAATAGCTCGCGCTCGCAGTCCGGACAGGTGGCGATATCCGGCGAGACAAATACAGGGCCGTCCTCTTTCGAACTTTCGATAATGTTGAACCTGCCGTTGTTCGCATCTGTGCCGTCGCCGCATTCCGTCTCTTCGACCGTCCCGAGCTCCGCTTTCTTTACTTTCAGTATCACAGATCTCGGAGGCGCCTCATTCTCCAGCGCATCAAGAAACGCGGTCAGGCCGCTCTCAGGAGCCTGCGCGAAGATCTCCACATAGGAGCCTTTGTTGCAGACGCTCCCGTAGATCCCGCACCGCATGGCGATCCTGCTGACGAAAGGCCGGAAGCCGACGCCCTGCACGATCCCGTACACCTTAATATGCAGTCTTTTCTTCACACCGCTTTTCATATCAGTTCTCCGGCATTCCGCCAGTAATCCTCCTCGTTTTCCGCCGCATGGAGAGATCCCGATACAGCAAAGTGCGGCAGGGAAAAATAATTTCCCTTCCAGCCCGGCAATGCTCTTCTGAAAAGCGGATCGCCGATCACTGTATCATAGCCGCGTTCCGTCACGAGTTCCATAAGATCGTCTTCCTCGCGCAGCTTCGCGTCGCCGCTCTTCATTATTTCTTTATCGAGCATGAACCAGGTCGCGGTATCCGCTTCATTCACGCCCGGCAGCTCTGCGGCTTTTTGCCGTATCCCGTCCGCGAAGATCTGCTGATGTATCACCAGGACTTTACGCGGGCTGCACTGTTCCAGCCGGGCGAGGAACTTTTCGCAATACGCTTCCTCCACAGGATATCCGGTCTCATACGGAATTCCTGCCTCCTCTTTCATCATCCGCGCAATGCCGAGCCCCGACGGAGATACCACGAGATTCTTTTTTGCTGCATGCGCATTCATCACATCCCTGATGCCGTCTCCCGCGCCGTAGCATACCGCGCGGCCGCCGCAGAGAGCTCTGAGATGCTCCGGACTGTCCTTCGCCGGTGTATCGAGAGGCGTCGCTCCGATAATGCCGATATCGCACACTTCCCCGCCGCATTCCTCCTCGCCGGCGCCGCCGTTCCCGGCAAACTCGGCGAAGAGCTGTCTGTACGCCTTGTCCTGTCCCCTGTCATAAAGCTCCATGCCGTTCGTTTCCACAGGTATCACGGGAATGCCGTAATCCTTTTCCATCAGCCTCTTCAGCGCCCTGTAATCAGTCGCGATGACCGACGGCACAGGCGTGCCTATCAGTCCGACGAATACCGCATCCACATCCGCCAGCGCTTCTCTGGTTTTCTTTATCAGAAGATCGTCTCTTCCCAGTATCGCGTCGAGATCTCTGAGCCCCGCGCTGAAAACGGCGCTCCTGCTGTCCAGCCATCTCGGTTCGTCAAAACCGCATATATTGCCGACACAGCCGCCCGCGTCCATTATTATCAGCATGCCGCCGCAGCCGTAGAGCACGGAGACCGCACCCGACTGATCAGGTGTGAACGGCGAAATGTATTTTCTCAGTCCTTTCATCCGATGCCCCTTTCCACCGCTTCGGCAAAATGCACAAAACCCATATATCCGAACGGCTGTATCTCGCTGTTCCATCTGATATTGACCGACTGCGGATAATAAAACGAGGCATCGATGCCGATCGAAATATCCACATCACCGCCGCAGCGGTAATTCATCATCGTCGGCGAAAGCGTGGAATACAGCTTCAGCTCCGGAACGAGTTCCGCCAGCTCGCGTATATACGGGAAATCCTCCGCACCGATGTTCGCGAATACTTCTTTTACATCCAGTCCGAGCTTCGTCAGCGCCAGTGCCATTTCCACCGGATTTCCGTTCACGACCTGCCCGATCGCGAATGAAGCGCCGCCGCACTTCTTCTGCAGCATTGCCCCGGCCGCCTCTGCCCTGCCGTAATATTCATCAAGATCGAACCCCGCGCCCAGAGCTGCGCCGAACAGCTCATACTGTTTCCTGATCCTGTCGGGTTCATACACCCTGGTCAGTTCCGCAAAAGGCATACCCAGAGTTTTTTCCATCATTACTGCGGCCTTGCGCGCTTCCGGATTCAGTATCAGATTGAAATTCGCCGCGCCCATTTCTCTGAACTCATCGAGCGTCGTGCACCTGGAAACTTCGTTCGTCTTCCTGATGCCGATCTGCCTTAGGAACTCATACAGATCTGTATCGTCCTCCAGCGGCGCAAAATGACCGATCAGGTTGACCATATCGTTTCTCTTTTCGAGCGGACTGAGAAGCGAATAGATCGTCTCTCTGATCGCGACCATCGGCGGATTCTTGCCTTCCCTCGTCAGCGCATACATGTAAGACGGCACTACCTTCACGCCCGCAGCTTCCTCCGCGCGCCGGCAGACTCTCTCAAGATCCGTCCCCAGAAGCGCATCGACACACGTGATGCAGATGACGACCACCTTCGGCCGTTCCGCGCACACATCGCAGATCTCCATTACTGCCTGCGGGATATTTGTGAGATGATCGCCTGTGATCAGGTCTGTTTCATCCATCTGCAGAAAAAACATCCTGTCGCTGTAGCCGCCCTCGTCTGCCAGTATCGTGGTGTTGCGCCCGCAGCAGGCCGGAGACACCAGCAGCATCACCGATTCCGGTATCACGAGTCCCGCCCTCTTGACGCCGAATCCCTGCGCGCCCGGCGAATTGTACGACAGAGTCGCAGGCGAACTGTATATGAGATGCTCACCGCTGATCATCTGAGGCGGTACTTTATCCGGCCCGAGTTCAGCCAGCTTTTCTGCAGTAATGTAAAATGCTTCTTTCGCCATATCTATTCTCCGTGTTCTGCCAGCAGCATGTCCGCCAGTCCGAAGAATCTCGCGCTGATCTCCGAGTCCGGGTCGCCCTCGATGACTGTCATTCCGCGGTCTTCGAAATCTATGATCTCGCGGCTCCGCGGGATCTCGCCGATGACCGGGATGCCCGCTTCTTTCGCAAATGCGTTTACTTTTTCTTCTTCGTTCTCGACATTTCTGTGATTGAAAACAATGCCTCTGACTTTTGCATAGCCTCTGTCAGCGAAATTGTCCACCGCCGTTTTGATGTTATTGGCTGCATAAAGCGCCATCTTTTCGCCGGAGGTCACTATCAGTATGTCCTCGGCGTAGCCTTCTCTTATCGGCGCCGCGAAGCCTCCGCAGACGACATCTCCGAGGACGTCGTAGAGGACTGCATCAGGCTCGTATTTATCGAAGATCTTCAGATCGTCCAGCAGGTTGAATGTTGCGATTATGCCTCTGCCGGCGCAGCCGATGCCCGGCGTCGGTCCGCCCGTCTCTATGCAGTACACGCCTCCGAAGCCCTGCCTGACTATATCATCCAGTCCCGGTTCGCTGTCATGCTCCCTCAGATAGTTCATTACAGGCTCCAGCAGCCTGCCCCCGAGAAGATTGATCGTGGAATCAGCTTTCGGATCGCATCCTATCTGGATGACTTTTTTGCCGCGCACCGCCAGCGCAGCTGCAAGATTGGCTGTCACTGTCGATTTTCCTATTCCGCCTTTGCCGTATATAGCTACTTTTATCATCTGAGTTCTCCTTGATGTTCGATATGATTATCATTACAAAACAAAAAACTTCTTTCCGGGGGAAAGAAGTCACTTATCGTATCGGGGACGCTGACGCCTCCGCTATGATCCGCTCATCTTTCCACTCGGTAAACCTTGTGGTCAGGTCGCTCTTGTCAATTGGATTTTAACACGCTGAGGCCTGTGAAGTCAACGCTCATTGACAAATCGCCCGATATTGATAAAATGTAAGCAGTTGATACATAAAGGACCACACTGAATCGACAATGATACGCTCAGAGTCAGAAGTAACGGTCGGATGATCCGCGCGGGCACGATGCATTATTATGCCGGCGGCGGACAAGCTGGCTTCACCGACTTTGAAGGTGAAGTTTTTATTTTATCGGGAGATAATCCACATGAAGAGAATAGCAATATACGGCAAAGGCGGCATCGGCAAATCGACAACCGTCTCCAATATGTCTGCGGTGCTTGCGGGAGCAGGACTTACAGTAATGCAGATAGGCTGCGACCCGAAGTCGGACTCCACGGCGAGCCTGCGGCACGGCTCCGGACTGGTCCCGGTCCTCGACACCTACCGCCGGAAGATCAAGGACATCGAACTGGAAGACATGTATGTCATCGGGTACAACGGCGTTATCTGCGTGGAAGCCGGCGGGCCTACGCCCGGTATCGGCTGCGCCGGACGGGGTGTAGCCAAAGCTCTTGACCTTCTGACTCAGAAAGAATTCGCCCGGGTGCTCCATCCCGATGTCGTTTTCTACGACGTGCTCGGCGATGTCGTCTGCGGCGGTTTCTCGATGCCTCTGCGGAAGAACTACGCGGACAAAGTTTTTGTGATCTCGTCAGGCGAGCAGATGTCGATATATGCAGCCATGAATCTCGGGCTGGCACTCGATAATTTCAGGAGACGCGGACATAACGGACTTTCCGGAATAATAGCAAACAAACGGAACGTCAGCGACGAAGACAGGAAGCTTGCCGGACTTTCGGCAGACCTTGAATGCCCGATCGTCGGGACCATAGAATACAGCGAGAGTGTCAAGAAAGCTTCGGACGAGGGCCTTACCGTGTGCGAGGCATTCCCGGGAGATCCGATGATCAGACAGTATGAGACGCTCGCGAAATCACTGCTGGCAGATTAAAAACAAACGAAAGAAACAGAGGAGATCAGATATGCTTACAGACCTGCATCATCCCGATATGTCGAAGTCGGAAATAAAAATAGGAGAAATACAGGACCTTATTCCGTTTCCCGCGGAACTGGAATATTCCTGTCCTTCACGCGGAAGCTGGACTATTGCGCATACGCCGATGATAATACCCGGCGCCTATATGATATATATCGGAGCGTCGTCGTGTCTCAGAGGCGTCGTGCTTTCGGCGGCCGAATATGAAGGCATGGACCGTTTTTCCATGGTACTCATTGAGGAAAAAGACATCCTCAGCGGAGACATGGAGGAGCTTTTCATCGAAGGAGTCACCGATATAATCAACAAACTCGACAAACGTCCGTCGTGTGTACTGCCTTTCACGGGGTGCATACATTACTTCCTCGCGACCGACATTGAATACATCTACGACGAACTCAGCGCGCGGTTCCCGGACATCGATTTCATGAGCTGCCGGATGACGCCGACGATGAAAGAAAACGAGCACACTCCGGAAGAAGACATGCGCCGCTCGATGTATTCCTGCATCGACAGGCTGCCGGTAAATCCACGGTCAGTGAATATGATCGGCAGCAATCAGGCCGTATCGCACACCGGCGATCACCTTGCTCTGCTGATCAGAAACGGCTATACCGTCCGCGATCTGGCGAACTGCTATGAATACAGCGAATACAAACAAATGGGCGAAAGCTGTCTCAACATATATTCTCTGCCCGTCGCGGAATGGTCGTGTGAATGTCTGGAGGAACGCATCGGTCAGCCTTTTATTTACCTGCCGTATACCTGGGACTACAGCGAGATAGAACGCGATGTCGATAAACTGGCTGATACCCTGGGGCTCGAACATCCCGACCACGCTGCCGCCCGCAGCCGGGCGGAAAAAGCGCTCGCGGACGCAAAAGCTGTTATAGGAGATACTCCTGTAGCGATAGATTATGTATCATCGCCGCGGTATATCAGCATGGCCCGTCTGCTGCTCGAACACGGTTTCAATGTTACCGGATTATACGGTGACGCGATAACTCCGGATGAAGCCGGCAGTCTGGAATGGTTCCGGGAAAACTTCCCTGACATTCCGTTCCGGTCGACAGCCAACTTCCGCGCCAGATTCTACGGCAGAAATGAAGCGGGAAAATACGGAGGACACCTGCTGGCGATCGGTCCGAAAGCAGCCTACTTCACCGGCACGAAGCATTTCGTGAACATGATCGAAAACAACGGCCGGTACGGATTTGACGGGATCGCCTGGCTTGCCGGCGCCATGACCGACGCCTTTGAAAACGAAAAAGATACTGAAGCCGTCATTCAGGTAAAAGGATGGGGGTGTTCAGCATGAAACAGGTGGTAAGAGTGCTTTCGACGTATTCGGCCGACCTCTTCGGCATCAATTCGGTGCTGTACGAACTAGGCGGACTGGTCGTCATGCACGATGCGTCCGGCTGCAATTCAACATATAATACTCATGATGAACCGCGCTGGTATACGACTGACAGCATGATATACATTTCCGGACTCAAAGAAAACGATGTCATCCTCGGC